>Ga0247733_1000131_pt1 | contig 104450 bp, 108 predicted proteins | sample UWRJL043104R2_FD_180932 | JGI IMG/M metagenome (GOLD analysis project Ga0247733, IMG submission 180932) | Plant litter microbial communities from Arlington Agricultural Research Station in Wisconsin, United States - UWRJ-L043-104R-2 | ecosystem: Environmental > Terrestrial > Plant litter >... | reverse complement strand
ATGTGACGCGGCCGGCGCCGTTGGTGGTGGCCGAGAAGACGAGCGGAGAGGATAGGGAGGAGGGCGGGTTGTGCAATGTGAGGGTTACGGGGATGGAGGAGCCGGGGCGGCCGAGCGTGGTGTCGAGGACGTGGCAGGTTATTGGGGGTTTGGGGGTGGGGGTTGTCATTGTTTGTGGGCGGTCGGTGGACGGGTTGGCGGGCAGTTGGTTGGTGAGGGCGTTGATGCGTTCAGTTGTTTGCGCGGAGCGTGAGGGGTCGCTCATACGGCTTATCGCGGTGTTTTGGGCCTTGTCGCGGGTTCGGGAGTTGCTCGTGGAGGTGCGCGGAGAGCTCTGCGGGTAGAATTCGGATTGGGAACGGTGTCTGGGGACTTGAGTGCTTCGACAAGAGACAGGGAAGCTGTAGTAGTGATGTTAGCAGAGGAAGAGGCTGCAATCTGTGCTTGTATCTTTGGTTCGTCGGGTGTGTGGTTGGAAAAGCAAAGCAGAGGTGCCCCGCTAGACGTCATCGGCGACCTCCGACGCGACTCGACGCGCCGATCGCCGAGCACGCTTCTTCTCCACCACCACTCCCCAATTTCAGATGGCACTCACGGCAATTCTTCAGTGATGGTGTCTCGGAGATTTTCTGTCTAGGAGGATTTAGTCTGCTTGCCCACAAACCAATACAGAGACAGACTGCTCCGCCAGCATGCTACTATGTTTGGCTACAACCTTCTCTTAGACCGTCGTCAAGGTTGTAAATCAGAGTACTCCGTCGCACTCTCCAACCGCTCTTAAGCCAAAAGGTGACATCGAAGCACCACAGCAACCATCACGTACAAGATGTCGGCTTTTTCTCCGCAGTTCCAAGTCGTATCAGACCTACACCTCGAAACACCCATTGCCTCTCCAGCATACGACTACTTCACCGAATTCTCGCGCGTCCCCCTCCATGCTTCGAACCTCTTCCTCTTGGGCGACATCGGCCTAATCCGAGACGACCAACTCTTCACCTTTCTCCGCTCACTCCTGAGCCGGACCCCTAATCTTAAAATATTCTACGTGCTGGGCAACCACGAGGCGTACGGCATCACCATGGTCGCTGCGCTTACCGCTATGCGTCGCTTCGAGGAGTCTACCAAACGCGATTTCGGCGAGCGATTCTTCTTCTTGGATAGACGACGCGTTGACCTTTCGCCCACAATCAGCATATTGGGCTGTACAATGTGGAGTAGGATAGAGGATGCGCAGGCAGCAGCTTGTACGGAGGCGCTTACTGATTTCCACGAGATGAACGGTATCCGTGATCGCACCGTCGACGCACATAACAAAGACCATGCACGCGACCTTGCATGGCTCAATGAGCAAGTCGCCTCAATATCAACGACCGAACCCAAGCGACATATCATTATCTTGACACATCACTCGCCTACAGCGGATCCGCGCGCCAATAATCCTGCACATGCCGACTCGAAGCTGAGTTCGGGGTTTCGGACGGATTTGAGTGCGGAGGTGTGTTCGAAGAGCCGGAACGTGAGAATGTGGGCGTTTGGACATACGCACTGGAGCTGTCAGTATGTGGTTGAGAGGGAAGGTAGAGGGAATATGCTGGTTGTGAGTGAGCAGAAGGGATATGCATATCCGGAAGGAAAGGGTACTTGGGCCGTCAGGCCGGTGATTGTCAAGGCTGGGGATGGAGAGGAGGGGTGGAAGGCTGTTATTGGGGTCACTAGAACGCGTGGCGAAAATACTGATGAGGAGAAGAGAGAGAAGAAAGAGCTTTGCGACCGTGGGGACACTGACCGCACCTTGGACACAAGACCAACGAGGAAGAAGTAGAAAGAGGTCAGACGTTTAATTGCGGAAAAATTACATCGAAGTGGACCTCAGACTAGAACTATCGATATTATTTGACGGAGTGACGATTTAAGGGGCTTTTCAGGTTCTTTTATGCATTATATCACCGAGAAATAGACGACGTTTACACATACCTACATCTGACGGGAACACGAGTGTAGAGCTACATAGTCGCTTGCGATCAGGATCAGCGAAGCACAATAGGTGGGACACGCTCGGATTATTCCGTGAGAAATGGAACAACGGCATGAATGGCGGCGACCGGACCGATGTTCGTTACGGAATACAAGTCTTCGGAGAAGAAAACCCACATCTAGACTCCTCTTGTCAATTACCTGGTCAAGCCTCTATGCCGAAATTCACTCACAAATCTAGAACACTCACGAAATAATAAAGACACACATGCAGTGCAACTCCGCACCAGAAGTCCAATGACAGTGCAGCCGCGTTCTGCTAGGCCAAGAAAGAACACTAGGATGAACAAGTCCACTGCCCCGAACACGAAGAACATGATGACGCCGAGGAGAGTACATGCCTGCGTAATCGTCTCGTCGAAAGCCGCCGAATGTATTGGAAGGGGGATCTCTGCTAGAACATATACCGTTTTTGAGCACTGATTGGAGCAGCTAGGCGGCCGTTGGCAAGCTGAGTGAATTGATGATCCCGTCGGTGGTCAGCAAGTCCGCTGCAGCCCTTCTATACGCGTCGCCAGATATAGCTTAGAAGAGCCTGATGGCCCATTGCATCCGGAACCGCATGAGCTAGAGGAGGATCAGGTGTGTTCAAGCCGCAGAATGGCCGCCTACACGGGTCAAAGCCGCAGTTGCAACAGCTTGAACGATGACAACGAGGAGAGCAGCTGTACACAGACCTGCCCTTGGCTTTCATGGATCATCTGGTTGTTTGTGTTCTCCAGACAACTTCATCTTATTCTGAAAGCGTAACCTACTCATGCGGAGGCTGGATGCGAAGATGATCACATTAGATAGTATTAGTGGTATGAGGACGATTGGCTGGGTGCACAAGGCCGAGGTGTGGGGAGCGTCGAAGCCACCCGGAACACATAGGACGGTGGATTTTGGTGCGTTGGTGGATGTTAAAGAACGGTGACGAAGTGCCGCAGCTTATCCCTGCAAAACGCCGGGAGAAACCTAGTATATGACGAGGTGGGCGGATAGCTACCACAGTTCCTAGTGCTACCAGTACTGTGCTTTGTGGATTTCTGGCTTCGGTGTTCCACCTCCTAAAGATAATACCATGATAGACATGTGGAAATATCTTCGCACGACGACGTCGTAGCCAATGAAAAGCCAGAGCTGATACTTGTGGCTCCGAAGCATGTGCTGTAGTCATTCGTGCAGCTCAGATCATTGTAGCAAGCGAAATTGTACCGGCCCGAATACGAAGAACTGCATGACTACCCAGATGGACACACTAATGGAAAGCCTTTGAAGCTCAGCAACTGTTCAACAGTAACCAATGCCAATCGTATTGACATTAACTATTCGTCCGCTTACAAAACCACATGTCTCAGTGCCCAGAGTCGCCGGAGTGATTGAGGCACGTGCGGCTTCGTCTACCGTTTGGCGCAAACACTGCCAAGTAGCGCAAGGAAGCATGATAGGACGCAGAAGCTCACGGTGTATAACATGTTAGGTTTTTGAAGTCGTTCGATGCGTACAACCGACATTAGTTGCATTCGATGTGAAGACGGGAAAGCTGTCAAGTCTTAGCCTGCAAATCTGTAGTACTTTCAATCCTTATTGCCCGCGTAACTTCTTCTCAATGCCTATTCAAAACGCTAATTAAATCAGCGTCAATACAGCCAAATGGCAAGGAACGCCAAGAGCGACGATGAAGCCGGGAAGTAAGCGAGCTGGCTTCGAGCGCATGAACGCCTGCCGAGAGCAGGCTCACTTCTGTTCCTGAATTCAGCTCTACGCGTGTTTCTAGGATCCAGCTTGGCGGATGATTCTGGGCATCAGCATTGCGCGCGCTCTCCGGGCTAAGTAAGATATGGTTGTTTTTGCTTATACGTAATGAGGCATGTACTTATATTTTAGCGAGTTTGTGCAACGATGACAAAGTAGCTCTAAGCTGGACGTGTAATATGTACAGACGTTAAGCCAAATTGTACCGCGCCGTCGATGCTTAGTATTCTACATGCTCCCACTCACTACAGTCTATGTGGGTCGGTGTGTGCTGGCTTACTACCAATGCGGTTATGAACCGAATTCTCCACCCATCCAAGCTAGCGTCTCGACTTGCTATTCCTCATTCGTATAAGTTGAAAATATTTCTAGCTGCCATAGGATTGGAGGGAAGAGAAATGGGATGGAGACGCTGTGTTCAGCATGGGGTTACACCCCCGTAGCTGAATTCAAAGTGCAGATCACACGATGTAGATGCACAAAATAGGACATTGATTGATGACTCCAGCCCAGGATCGCAGGCTTCATGTCAGCGTACCTGCTACTTTTGAACGCCGAATAACCGACCGGATAAGTGTTCGAGACTATTGAGAGACCAAATCCCATCACCCAAAGTCTATATAAAGGTCAAGTCTTCACTTGCTCTAAATCCACCAGCTCACTGCAACTCTTACTTCCACACCCAACCACATCCGAACTTCTCCAGCCTTTTGAACATCCCCGTTCCTAAACAACCACCCACCATGCACTTCACCAACCCCCTCCTCGCCGCCATTCTGGCTTTCAGCACCCAAGCCGCCGCCATCGGCATCAACTGCCAAGGCAGCAGCAACTGCGGTCTTTCCGGCAGCGCAAATCTCCAGGGCATCATCAACGCAGCCAACAACGCGGGCGACTTCCACGTCTTTCAGAACGGCGAACACGTTGCCTGCGTCCAGGGAACGGGTTCAGTGGGCGGCTCCCTTTGCGCTTTTCCCCAGGGAACCAGCGGTGGTATCGAGGGGTGGAAGGCTAAGCAGTTGCTGGGATTTTTGAAGGATCATGGGTGTGGGAGGTGCGGCAGTGTGCCGCGCAATTTCCCGAACAATAACGATGTCAACAGCGCCGGTATGTTGACGGTTAACTGGGTCAGATAAGGGACTCGTTCCGAGTTGGGTGTAGGGACAGGGAGTCTCTTATCTCCCTGTACTCGTTTGTTGGAGGGAAGAGCAGGTAGATGGAAAACCAAACGGAGGGATGATAGGACATGTTACTATGCTATAGACTCGCGATCCACATCAATCCAAACCACCAGCTTCTTCCGAATCTTCCAGCATAAGACGAATCTGTGAATGGAAAAACTGCTGCAGCTGCGGCTTCTGAAGAGCGTTTTGCTTGAGTTTCTCCAAATCCCTGAGCAATATCCCAACCTGGCTTGGGTAGGCAGTGCCTAGCCGCTCTTGCGGGTTGTCCATGGTGAGCGTCGACTCAAGAGCAGTGTCAATGCGCAAGCTAGGTATTCTGTCACGATCCTCACTCGACGGAGTGATCGGCAGCTGATCGATAGGCTCAACTTCCACCGCGATTGACGATTTGGCGTATTTCCTTGCGCCGTTATCCCCGATCTCGGAGTCGAATACAGCTCTTTCTCTCTTCTTGTTCGGTCTGGTGTCTGACGTGCTGAGTGGCCTTTGAAATCTCTGAGTGGCGCGTAAGTGTCTCGAGATGCGGTTCCAATTCTCTATAGCACTTCTGCGCGACTTGCATACACCCTTGTCTAAGAACAAGACGTGTCTTGCGTTCAGCGGCAACTTCTTGTTACGCACTAAAGGGCCCATCATCTCCGCAACAGCCTTGCCGTCTTCGTCGGCCAAAGTCCGACTGAAAGTGATTCGGACATCCACGAAGTGACAATTATCATCTCGAAATTCTGGTGCAGGGTTCGAACGTCGTCGACTGGTTGTTGGCAGTGCAACCTTTCGCATGCTGGAGATCCAGATGTTCTCGGGAATGAAACCGCTTCTCGTGAACAAGACTGGGTTTTGTTTCGCTGGAAATTTCTCGTGAGTCTTGATTTTGGCGAGAAGATCGGCAGTCGTGAACGAGGGCTCCGACCGCATGTTCTTCAACGCCCATGTGAGGGCGGATGTGAAGGATTGTTCGCCCGGTGGGTGGGTATAACTCAATTCGTCACAGGCACCGAGATACTCGAAGGCGCGACCAGAAGACCGGAGTGCAGCGAGAGACCCTGCATCGCAGCAGTCAAAGATGACCAGGACATCACCTTCAACATGGTGCAATATGGCCTCACTCACTTCCCACATCACCAGTTCTTCTTCCGATGACCTTCCTGGGTACTCCCGTCTTCTGTTTTAACAGTCAGTCCTCGACCATTTAGTCCGAAGTTTGTTGTGGTACTTACGGGCATAGATCAAAACTTCCCGGATTATGGCGGCTGCGGACGATATTGCGCCAGCCGTGGCCGGCATAGTAAATCACCAGCAGTGAATGATTCTTCCCATGTTCCAGCGCAAAATTGGACAAGTGCACATGCATCTGGAGTTGGGCCGTTCTCTTGCGTCCGATGATTTGTTGTTCGACGTAAAAGCCGTAGTCATTCTGCAAGACGTCATCGAGCTTTTGTATCTGCTCAACTGGTTAGCGGTTTTACCCCAGACTCAACGCGCACGACAACCATACCTCTTCATGAACATTCATGTCCGTCAAGGTTGTGTCAGTCGAATCGTACGATAATAAAAGCACCGATGTCGACTCGTGCTTGATGGGCTTCCTAGACGATGGCATGTGTTCCTCAAAGACAGCGCGGAATTTCTGGGACTCGTTCGAGACTGGGGAGGGGGTGGTAGCAGGGCTCAGAACAGCTTGCATGCTGTCCTCCACCTCGGCAAGGCTCACCTATAGAAGCTTTAGTGTATTTTTCTTTGTACTGACCATCCCGTCTTGCTCTTGCGAGAACACTACATATGGAGGTACTTACAGAGGTTTGGCAAGTCATCGCCATGTTGTGGAGCTGTCGCTGTGCCGCGTTCAGTTGGTCGAACAGTACAGGAACAGGCGTTCTCACCTGCGAACTAAATGTTCTCGCAGCTTGCATTCCTACCTCATTACAGCCGGACTCAGCCCAGTGGCCGTGCTCGAGCAACTTTGGCGTTCATGAGGCTCAACAAACGACGCTAAAAAACGTGAGGGCGGCCGCTTGAGACGGCTGTCACGCCATGCCATTTTCGTCGCTCATGGAGGTCCTCCAATACAGCACCTTGTTGTTTCTCGGGTCCACGATTGGATGGCTACGATAGCTTGCAGCACGGCTGCAGGTAAGGCTTTTACCACACGCCACAACTCATGACAATTGGTGATTGAGTTTGTCCCTCTCCAAACACCTGGGACTGCTGAGAACGAAGCCGCATCGTCGCACCCTTTGCGCCCAATTGGATCTCCACAGGTTCATCACCAGACACTCATAAGCCGTGGCTGTGCGTGCCTCAGTCATCTCGATCCGCCCAGCGTGGAACCTCCGCATATGTTGCCCGACTGTACTAGGTAAAGTCTGTCCTTTCTCTCTCTTTCTCCCTCTTGTCACTCTGCCTCGTTCAGCCTCGACAACCTCAGGCTACAATATCGACGTCCTGAGGTTTCCTTGACCGGTCATAAAACTCGCACTACACCGGCTGATAAACACCACCTAGCCTTCCCTCACCGGTTTTTTCTTTGCCTGCAGCATCGCACGCGCATCACCCGACCTCAAAGTCCGCCAACGAGCTCTTGTCTCTCGGGATGTCCACCGGTGACAGCAAGGACGAGAAGCCCTACATTGTATATCGAAACCAATCGTGGAGGTGTGCAGCAGACTAAGGGCAATCTAGGCCGAAGCGACGGCGAAAGATGGGCGAGCTTTCGTTGCTGCATCTCGCAATCCGAAGAAGGTAGGCTCTTTTCGTTCGATACATTGTCAGCTACCAAATGTTTGCTACAGGTTGCTTCCAAGGTCTCCAAATTTGAACCGGAAGAAAAGGCATGGCTGCAAGATCCAGACCCTATGCAACACGGTTGTAACGTGATCATTGTTTCGAAGCATCAGACGTTGGGAGGGACTTGGGAGTACACACTAAAGTACGAGTCGAGCGGAAACATAGTTACGGATGAGAAAGGGTGCACCAGATTTTCCGAGACTCTCCTTACCCGGACTGCACCATGGTATTGATGGGCTGATTGGTCGAATGTTCTCGCCTGCATATGGTAGTGGTGAAGGCCTGCATCGACGCGGGACAAATACGTCGTGTAGGCATACAGAGGATCAGGCTGAACCCGCCTCATCAGACCGAGTCATTTAAAACCTCTTCAATTTTCGCGTCCCTTCTTCCAAAGCGTTATTGAGATAATTCTTCGCAATTTGACCTTTAGTCCAGCCATCTTTAATTATGGAGAGCTCACACGAGAGTGCGATGGCCATGGAAGCTGGGCAAGCTAGCAACCCCGTCGTCCCGAACTTGCCTATTTTTGACGAGAAGCATGAGAATGGGTGGTTATCCGCAAGCAGTACAGACTCATCATCGAAACCACTGCATCCCGTTTGTTCACTTCCAGGTGAGTTACACCCGTCAGTATTGAGTACTAGCGGAAATTGATCAATGCAGGTGCGCCATCCTTATTCAGTCGCCTGCGGTCTAGTCTCAGACCGTTGTCTTCTCGCCTCCAAAGTTGGGCGTCCCGTTCAGAGCAGCATAAAGTGATACCAGTTGTGCGAACATGTAAGCGATTGCCATCCATTCCACCTACTAAATTACCTACTAAATGGCACAGTGGAATCATGCTCTCGTGGATATCCCAGCCTCGCCGCATTCCTTGATAGTGATGAGTGCTTCTCCATATATCGACGCTTTGGATTCATCCAATCTCGTCTTCTGCTGGACAAGCAGGACCAGCTCCGAGTGTTGGAAGAAGCATTGGATAGGCTCGATAAGAAACAGGAACTGGCGGATTCAAAACGTCCAATGACAAATGACCTATCCGAAGACGACATAGGGCAAAGACGGAAGCTGTTAGCAGCTATCGAAATGCAGTTCTGTTCGTACGGTAAGCCATTATGACTCGGGCCATTCTATTATGACTATTTGGCGACTAACGCCCACCAGCAAATCTTCTGGAAACTGCACAAAAGATGATGGCAATGAACCGTCCGTCGAAGAGCGATTACACGAGTGTGGTGAATCACATGCACAATCGCGAACCACTGGTCGAAGCTGAGGGCTCATGGGTTTACAAGAAAGAAGACTTGGTCACACTGAGGGCAGGAAGAGAGCATGCATGGCTTGATTCAGGCATTGAGAAGATGCTGAAGTGGTTCCACTGTGGATTTCTGGAGGTAAGCATGAACACAAGTGGTTGCAACCACGCTAACGACGCCGAACAGTCAATCTTTGGAGACGAGGTTTGTACACTAGTCGTATATATGAACGACGCTGACGTCGCATAGCAAACGAGGCAAAAATCCTCGGGCGACGAAGTATACTACGCCCGCCAGCGTATCAACAACCTCGCAAACTCGATCATCACGTTTATGGTCCTCGTTCTCCTCATTGTGCCCATCTATCTGCTCTACCATCTCATCAACGATGTCGGCGATGGCAGAGCGTACGCAATATGTATGGGCGTTTTGGTGGTTTCCACGTTGGCGTTTTCCGCTGTGCTCTGCCTTTTCACCCGTGCAAAAAGGCATGAAATTCTTGCTGCGGCAGCTGCATACTGTGCTGTATTAGTGGTATTCCTTGGTAATGTTAGTCCGGCGCGAAGGTGAGTGATTTGCCTTATAGATGAGGTCAAGGACTGCATCAAAATGGTGAGGCAATTGGCTTCTACCCATGGATTCTATCAGTAAAGTTTCCGACTTTCTTTTACCCTGCGGGAGATGTACTTGTTTTGGGGCTACCATATAGAGGATTCAAAAGGTGTGATATCTGAGCTACTACCCGCCTTGGAACTGTGCATCGTCAGTGAACCCGCACGCTCGGTTTCGAGGTCACTCGATAAGATTTTCAATCGACTGGATCATGTTGGATTTCCGCCGCTCGGCAGTAAAGCGACTCCTTTACCCGCACCGCATCTACAGCGCATCAACCTTCGCCCCTCGCCATTGAGGACCCATACGCAAAGTAGCTCTATAACCCGACAACAATACATAGCACAGAAGTGTGACACTAGTAGCACGAGATTCTAGGTCAGACTGACTGGCAGCTAGTCCCATGTATGGTGACTGTTATCTAAGCTGTACCGTATGATTCACGAGTGCGCAACGTGCTTTCCGCACTCATCGAGATAATCTAGCATACAGAACATCATGGTGTGAGTTTAGAGTGATCGTGGTGCGAGCGTTGGTGGATAATCTAGGACGGTCTCATTCGGCAGATACATGGTGACTTGGGGTACGAAATGCGTCGCTATTCGTTACATTATGAGTCTATAATTGACACACTGGGCAACAACATACAAAAACTCTGCAGAATCCCTACTTCAGGCTGAGGGTTCTGGGTTGGGAACGCATCCGTGATCCAGGTTTGTGGACGCGTCTGGATTGATAGGAAGAGGACCAGGGTTGGGTGTTTTCGGTCATCTGAACTTCGGTACTCCTCTACGATAACGATATTCTTCAAACAATTAGTTTTTGGTCCATAGCAATAAGGGCGGTCATTCATCCTATCTTCCGTTTTCATCCCAGTCAATTTCTCGAGTTTGAAAGTACTCCCGTGTCATGAACACTTTGACCACATCACTGATACCACAACACTGATACCACAACACTGATACTACAACACTGATACTACAACGCCATAACAACTCCATACCCTGAAACGTGTATTAAAGCAAGATGGCTTTCCAACGACTTTCCAAACATGTCTCACAGTGCCCTCCCCTCGGCAGCGGCATCTTCACCTCCGACCCAGATTTCACCAGCAGCCTTAACATGCTCTTCCGACAGAGGCTGCCGGCCGACAATGAGATCAAGGCGATAGTCAAAGCTTTTACATTGATAGCTTTCGACGTTCTGAATACCATCGAATACCTCACCTCAGACGGCGATGGTTCAGTCGACGAGGCGGAATCGGTTTTTGACCAGCCCGTTGCCTCTGACGACAAGGGAGTTACCGTGTCAAAGGGCCATCGGGTGGAAGCCAGCGCCAGAGAGACTGAGCTACTCCCTGTTCAGTTCTTTGTGTACTGTCCGATAGAGGATGACAATGCGGATGCCGATTTGGACGACGACGGTTTGGCCGATGAAGATCAATGCGAAGACAACGTCCCGTGGGCGATGCAGATTTGTGAAGAGAGGTTCCAGCAGTACCTCGCATCAACCAATGGGGCTGTCCGGAATTGTCTTGGAGGCGTGAACTTCGAGGAGACTTGGATATTCTTCATGCAAAAGGTAATCGGGCCTGCGATACTCGATTACTGCGCGGAGTGCAAGATGTTCCTGGCGTTCGACCTGTGCGAATGGATGTACGACGCGGCTACCCACTTCGGGACCAATGGCCACCGCCAGGTATCGGAAGTCTTGGGGACCATGCGGGACTTCCAAACAGTTCTCCGTTCCGAACCGATTCCACATCTTGAGCTGGAAATGTGTCCAAATCGACTTCAGCTTGGGGACTGGGATGACGGTGGTATCGACGAATACGAGCTCAACTATGAGGAATACACTACCACTTACGAAAAGGTCGACATCGCGTTCTTTGTGCATGGTGTTCTGGCAAAAGCAATGGAGCACGACTGCATTATTTGCCAAGATAACGATGGATCGCCGTGGGTAGCTTTGGAAGTATGCGAGCACGCTTTCCCCGAGAATTGCCTTTCAGCGTGGGCAGATTACAAGGCGAAAGTTTTCACATGTCCGCTATGTCGGCTTAAGATATGTGAGCGGCCCAAGGTGGAGAAGGTGGTCGAAGATTGGAAGAGGGCGTACTGGCCATGACATTCTAGCTCTAGCCAATTAGTGATAAGCATAGTATCGCATTGATGGTACTGCGAGTTGAGCGATTTACCCCAGATTATTGACCCGTTATGCGAGCTGCGCAGTCTCTTCCTCTTCTGGCTTATCTCAGCGGCTTTATGGCTCCAGATGATGGTCATGGTTCCGCCTGCTTTCTCAGGTCCCACCACTCCCGATCAATCATACCGTAGTGCATCTCATCCCAGAATCTGCCCTCATGCCAGAGAGACTCTCTTACCCTCCCTTCAAGCGTAAAACCTAACCGCTCATATAGCTTCATCGCGCCCGCGTTCCACCCAAAAGCGCGTATACAAACTTTGTGCATTCCCGCTCTTACAAAGGCATATTCTAAGATCCACTTGATTGCCTCACTGCCATATCCTTTGCTTTGCCATCCAGGTAAGATGTCAATCCCGATCTCGGTGCTTCGGTGATGCATGAAGCGCGTTGGACAACTCTTGAGGGAAACTTGACCTATGGCAGTCCCAGGTTTTGAGGCATCACCTGTAGACGGGACGCAGATTATGGCCGCGAGTAGTCCGTCTGCCCATTTCTCGCGGAACTTGGACGCGTCTTCGGGGGTTGGGAGCTTGATGTTCGAAAGGTTGCTGTTAGCATAACCAATGCGATCATCGTTGATGGCGGCGAAGAGACCGTCATCTTCTATACCTCGGGTGGCGCGGTAGAAGAGTCGGGCACTGCGAAATGGGTCGTTGGGTAATGTTTGTGGAGGCATCGTGTTGTCCGGCGTCGCTTGCGGCTTCGACCGCTGCCAAGATCGGACCGGATATTTTGAATCGTCAGATGCAAGACTGCGGCACTTGAGCACCCGCCTCTGGCCTGATCAAAGAAGGTTTGTAGAAAACTCTGAGAGTAAGCACTTCGGGGTGGGGGTATCACGTGGCCGCGCTTGTCCGATTCGGGACCTTGCGCGCTAGCGTGGGACGGACACCAGACTCCGAATGACGATGCGACACCACCACGGACATGCTCCAGGTTTCACACCTCCGGAGCTATACGAAACGCATTTACCATACTCGTCCAGCTTAGCCTCGTCGTCACCTGAAAACTCCGACGAACCTCCGACGAACATCTTACTCTCTACGGTGCAGACCCCTGTATTCTCCGCCAGCCCCATCTGCACCCGCTTACGGCAGCCTAAGGGCGACCGATGCGGCTCAAGTGGCTGCATCACCACTCCATTCAATCACGACGAAGAACAGCCGAGCGTGGGGCACAGTGTAGCCGGAGTAGGCGCAGCGATCTACGTCGTAAGAGGTGATCATGGCCCATACTAGTATCGTAGCAGCAGGTGAGGAGGCGGCGAGGTTTCGGTGTTGGGCCACGGAAGGAGTTGGCTAGCACACAGAGCCTCGGTCTTGTATAAGCACTCCGTCGTTGTTTTCGCCTTTAGGCCTACTCCCCGCCTGCAATCCGGCCAGCTACTGAATAGCTTTACCGTCGTTGTTAAGCACGGCTCTTCTTTACCGTCCCTTAATTCTCCATCTCATCTCCACTCTCCTCAGTCTTTCCGCTTGACATAGTACATATTGCCCGACAGCCCTTCGAAATCCGGCGTTTTGGCCGGCTTTTACTCGTCATGCTTCTTAGCACTCACAGAACCTACTCGCTTTTGCCTAGAGAAGTCGAACACGGGATGCAGGAATCGGCAAAGGTACAACGCCCTGGATCAAGTCGATCGATGGAACAAACGTGCTATGCAAAGACAGCGGGAATCGAGCACAAGAGAGCATGCTCCGATCCTCCCGCTTCCTCGTACCGGTCCTCATTCGCTCGATTACGCAGGACCATATCTGCGCCAGTCAACCAACAACCTGAAGTTGCACGCGGGAGACGTCCGGGTGCAAAAGAGTTGGGGCCCAAGAAGACACCGCATGAGACAATCAGAGCGCCCATCAAGCTGGTATATCAACCCGAAGGTCTTCAGGCACCGCCACCAATGCGCAACACCTCAACGGATCTCCAGAAGTCAACGCGCAACTTCATTCGCGCCTCACTCTCAGCTGCATCTCACGACGGTCGAGGTGCCGCTCTTCCTCTTCCTCCTCCACCGCCCCTGCCAGGACAACACATACCCCGACCTCTCTCAACCCTCGAAGAAGAAGCAGCTGAAGCGGAAGCCCTCCACCCAGCCAACCAACTCCTCGACTGCAAGCCTTGGATTCCCACCGCGATCGAAAGCCCCACAAGAGCACATAACGTCGCTCCACCTCCGCTCAAGCTACGCGCACCCATCAAAGAAGGCACGAATCCACCGCCTGCTCTTGTTCTCAACATCCCCGCGAAGGATATACGCCCTGTCCCAGCGCCAGCTACCAGGTCGCCGCCACCCCCGAAGCCAGCCTCCCGTCCTCGCATCAAGAAACGCGTGCGCTTCGCCCCAACCAGTCCTGAGATAATCACCCCAGCCTCGACCAAGGCCGTCGCACACCATCGCGCACAAAATCCACGCGGAAAGCAACATCCATCATGGAGCGCCGTCTTCCTCTTGAGCGCCCCATCCTCCGGAAACGACAGCGACAACCGGCCGTCGACTTCACCGGGCCCTCAAATCATTCCGCAGCAACACACGAACACAAAATCCATCCTTCGGCGCAGCAACTCTTTCCAAAACATGCGCCAGGAACCCGAGGATCCGGATTCAGATGTAGAAATTAAGCCGCTTGAGGACCATGTCTATCTCATCATCAACGCGGCAATGGAAAAAAACCTGAAGCGTCTTCCTCGCAACAAAAGCCGCCAGCAACTCCGGAAGAACAATCCGCTACCCGCCCTTCCAGTATTTGCGGAAACACCGCCTACGCCGACGCACAACCCGAATTTGAACCACGACGAAACACCGCAGTACGCACACCACGGCCAAAAACACTACCAACAACATCCAGCCTCCCCACCATCCCCACCCCTTCCACTCTCATCGCGCAAGTTCCGGCACCCAGTGGTAGTAAACCATCCACCCTCGCCACCCTATTCGTCGTCATCATCGCGCGATGGGTCGCCGGATTCATCGCGGTCGACGTCTAGCGAGCGGGATGAAATGATGTTTAAGATGTTTGCACCAGAGCCGCTACAGATTAGTCGAGTCAATGTTAGTAGTATGAAGGGTGGGAAGAAAGAGGAGAGGGTTGGAAGGGGCAGGCCGGAGAGGCTGTCTTGGAGTGCTGTTGCGTGAGCGAGTCAGTGATGATTGTGTACATTCGTTATCTTTACCTTCTTTTGTATATTATTTTCATGGAGAAATTTTGGTGGTAGAGTTCATCTTGTATAGACTGTCGGGAAGGAGGTTCTTAGGTAGAAATGCTTACTGCATCATTCGAATGGTCATCTCCAAACGTGGTCCCCATGACATGTAAAATATCTGTGAAATGCATCAATGGCCGCTACCCCGCCGTCCCTCCATCTCCACGTATGAATCTATTCAAAACCGAAGGTGCAAAAGAACACCTCACTAGGCTCCTGTCAACCCTTAAAGGAGATCACAGGCCACTCCTGGCCATTCCCAACGGGCACCGGCATCGGAACCTTTTTCCCACCTCCCCGTTTCTTCGCAGCATCATACAAACCCTGAATATCATCCTTCCACTGCTGCACATTCATACGATTGATTCTCCGATCGTACGACACCAATCCGTTAACCTCGCCCTCTACATCCGTCGTCTGCGTGTAGACTGCGCCAGAGCAGGCGTACAATTCAACTTGCTCCTGTAGCTCGACGAAGAGCTTGTGTGCGCGCAAGTTCCAGAACTCTTTTGAGGGGGTTATTTCGTAGGTTCTGTTGACTTCGTCGATGGAGCGTTGGACTTTCCAGGCACTAATCAACTGTCAGTTTTGTTTGTTTACGGATGAGTCGGTATTATTGGGGGGAAGCACTTTTCTTCTGAGACGTTGAGACCGATGCCGCCGAATTCGCCTTGGTAGCCGATGCGCTTGGGGTCGTAAGGAGTGGAGTCGGCCGAGTACCACGGCGTGCCGCACTGAGGGTATGAGTAGTGGTGATTATCCTAGTCACTTCGTTAACAAATATGAGGAGATGTGGCTGGGATTTGGTCCTACGTGGAAATCGCCCGCACCGGCATCGTGCCAACCAGTGACAGCATTCACAAGCCGTGTAGGATCAAGCGATTTGACCATAGCGGTGAAACCGAATTCGGGAGCACCGAACCTTGGCTGGCCCCAACCTTCATTGTAGATAACCTATAACAGTATGAGTTCGAGTCCTCGACACTCTTGGGTAAACAACGCACCCATGCTATGATGCTTGGATAGCTCTTGTATTGCTCGACTAGTATTGCGAGCTGACGACCGAACTCGGCCTGGTCTTCTGGCCAAATTTCATCTTTGCGTCTACTGCCTGCTAGTGTCGAGCATCCGGCCACTTCGGCCACTCCGGCGATGGATTGGACATCAGGATCTCTGTTCCGGTCGTAGAATTCGTTAGTCATGGAAGGCATGTCTTGCATGACCATGAGGCCCATGCGATCGCATGCTTGGTAGAAAAGAGGTGGCTCGACTTTGATCTGCCCTGGACGTTAGCAAGCAAGTTGGCCAGGAACGGGAGCTGTGCGTACATGTTTTCGAACCATATTGAATCCCGTGTCCTTTAGAAGCTTCAGGTCGAAGAGCATAGCTTCCACACTAGGAGGCGAGTAAATGCCATCGGGCCAGTATCCTTGATCAAGAGTGCTAATCTGGAAGATGAACTCTCCGTTGAGAAGAGGGCGTGGTATGTCATCAACGATGCCCTGTGACACCGTGCGGAAGCCCATGTAAGTCTCTACTGTGTCATCCCCCAATTTTACAGTGACGTTGTACAGGTTTGGAGAATCTGGTGACCATAGCTTCGCATCCTCCAACTTAAATAGGAAAGGTTCATTCGTGTTTCCTCTCGCAACTGCAGTGAGCGCTTGGTCGTCTGGGCTGTGCACTATGAAATCATATGGCGAGCTTGAGTTTCCGGAGCTGTGCACAGTGACGTTTACTGAATCTGTTAGCTGATTCGAACGTAATGATTTGGGACAATGATTTCATACCAACGCCATTCATATCCGCGCTAAGATCGATCTTGGTTATTCGCTCCTTGGGAGCTGACTCGAGCCATACCGTCTGCCAGATACCGCTGCAAGGCGTATACCAAATGTGTTGCGGATCGAGTACCTGCTTGCCGTTTGGAGGTCGCGCAATGTCCAGATTCGTTGGATCCCAAACATAGACGAGCCTGCAATACTGGTCAGTTCCGGGTAGTGGAAAGTGCAATCTACATACAGCTCGTTTGTCCCGTTCTTCGACAGATAGTCCGTAATGTCAACTTCGAAAGCCCAATAACCTCCCTCATGTTTGGTAGCCATTTGTCCATTGATGTAAACCGTCGTCTCGTAATCTACGGCACCAAAATTGAGTAGCACGCGATTATTCGGATTCCACTCGGTGGGCACATCGAACGTCCTACGATACCAGCTGCGGAAGTTCTTCTTGCCCATGACGCCTGTCAGCTGTTAGCGTCTCTTGCATCGAAACCGCAATACCACGTACCAGACAGTGCGCTTTCCAAACAAAAAGGTACTAGCACAGGGTTCTCAAGCTCGGTATTAAAGGGTGGAGCATCCGGTGCGCGATCGGTGCCGGTTACGTTCCGATACCGCCACACTCCATTGAGATTCAGCCAATTCGCACGCTCCATTAGGGGACGGGGATACTCGGGCCATGGATTCGTGCCGACTTTTTCGGTCCACGGGGTGTCGAGTGGGCCTTTCTTTAATACGTAGTCGGTATTGTTGCTCTGGCGACTAAACAATCTGCGGTTGTCAAAAGCTATGGCAAGAGATGCCGACACCAGCAGCGAAAAAAGCAGCCGATTGGAGAACCGCATTCTGAATTATGTTTCGCGGATGGATTGATCAGAGTGAAAAGGTTGTTGTATGGTTTGCGTTCGTAGGTGTGACTTTTATAATGCTAGAGTCGGAGGCAATAAGAGCGGTCAGGTAGCCTGGGGAGACAAACGGATCACGAAGATGGATGCGTTTGCATTGAGGCGGATCGGTGGTGATTCTGGCGGTGAGAGATGGCCGACCAAACGGCGCATGTGAAGGGAACCATTCAATTATGTACCAGCGTAGTCGCCAGCCATGTACTTTAAGACTGCAGTTGACAGTACCCCGCGCAATAGCTCCAGGGGAGCTGCATGCTGTCCCTGTCCGCCTAGGATTAGCGGCGGGATCAAGCTTGGAGGCTGTACGCCTCCGTCGATCTATGCAGGACAATGCATTCTTTCGACATCACGCGTCCAAAGTCACCGGGTGCTGCGAGTGACCTTCCCAATCTTTTCACACCACAGATCAGAACGAGAACTGCGGGTATTATTGTCCGAGAGTGAGTTCGGACATGGGATTGCAGAGGGTGTTGGGTTGAGTGAGATTGGAGAGTACCTCGGTAGTACTTAAACGCCGGAGGTGTGTGACGAATAGTATAAAATAATAACGCAGGCATACAGGGTCTCGGCTCCTGGGAGTATCGATGACGAAAACAGTGAGTGTCCTGCTCAATGCTTGAATACTGCGTCGGCCATCTTCTCAGGTAGCTCGCATCATGCTGGAGTTATCATCAACCCGAATCCTCGTCTCATGTAGCTAAAACATTAATACCAACCCTTAAGACGGACGGTATGTTAGCGGTCAACGTGGATACCCTGCAGCCAAGCATCCTGCCGTCGGTCAAACAGACACAGCAGATGAAGCCATGCCACTCAAATGCACGAGCGTCGAACCCGTGGTCCGAACCACCCTTGGCGACGTGGCAAGATTTGGCGTGATGTTCGTTGCAAGGGTCAACGGCTTCGTAGATGCACCCCTTGCATGGCGGCACATCGTGCGATGGTGGCATAACAGTGTGCTGGCAAATGCACAGCGGAATGTGGATTGGCACTTAGGAGGCCGGTGGCTAATGCAGAGGCCGGATGCTAATGTTTGACCTTAGGTGCAGTGAGAGTAGAACAATGCGAATAAACCCCGCACTCGGCTAGGTCAAAGTAGGTTAGTTGATTCTTGACTAGCCACGTGATGGATCATTCACAGACACCTTCCTTTCATAGTAATAAGCTTTTACTGGGATCATGTTAGACTCAATCTACCACACGTCACCCGATACATCTCGACCAAGCTTCCCAGAGTAATGACCAACATTGCAGCAACATTGTAGCCGAATTATTACCTCCCGGTGCGTTCTCGTCGTCCAAATGCCGTACTACAGAACCCCCCCTCCAACTCTTCCTGTCATTGTCTCAGCTATGTGACTTCCAGCAAACGATTTTCGTGAAACAGCAGCCATGACACCTTCCCTATCCAGATAACCATCCCCCTCTGAGGATTGACCCCAGGAGCTGCCTCAAGCAGCGGTGATCCAACGGAGTGCCAGGTTCCGCGAAGCTGGATGGTTAGTGCGCTTGTGTGATTGGAAGGTTGTTGGAACTGTAGGATGCGGGTGGTTTGCCCGGTGACGATGCTAGCACTTCCATGTTCCAGGGATCAAATCCGGACGAGAGATTTGAACGGTTGTGGTTTCGAAGAGAGGAGAGGGGTGCACAGAAGTCGTACATCTACCTCCCAAACAATAGTAGAGAGAAAATAGCCCTTCCACGGTCCGGGAAATACTTCGAGTATGTGCGACTGTGGTGTCGAAGCTGGAGGTCCTAATGGGAAGAGCGATTCCCCAATAGATCTCATCCAAGACTACGGAGAGACTAGCCTTTCCGCTATCCAGGCAACACATCGAAGCTTACGACGTTTGTGAGTGGTGTCAAACCTGAAGGAGTAGGAACGGAGGACCTGTACACCGAGCTCTTCCGCTGTGCAGGAAACACATCGAAGCTAAGAACATGTGTGTCTGGTGCCGGGACTCGCTGGTGTCGGACTCATTGGTGAAGCTATGCTGATTCACGGAAAGAGCATACGCGGCTTATTCCAAAGCTTGAGCTTTTGCATAGCGACCGCACTCGACGGGCTCTCCGCCCTGTCAAACCCCGGGCTCATTGGCGACACCGGCGAAACAGGCGAACGCGGCGAAACCGGTGGCGACACAGGCGGCGAAGGCGGTACCGGCGCCGTCCTTGGACACTCATATGATTCATTGATGTACGGTGGTATCGGCTTCACAATCGTCAATATCGATGCGCTATCATCGTCGTCCAGCTCGCGAATTTCAGCGAGCGTCGAGCGGTCCGAGTACGAGTTCAGTATCGAGGAGACGCGTACGGTAGAGGAGGAAGAGGACGTGGACGTGCTGCTCGCGTTTGAGTTGATGCTGGATGAGCTTGATGCGGTTGATATGGAGGAGGCGCGGAACGAGGACATGGATGAGGCGCGGTCGGAGCCGGAGGTGGACGTTGCGGCGCCGATGTCGTGACTATGTTCGCGGCAGTGGATGTCCGGGATGGATGTGTGGTTGAGGAGGGTTTCGAGAATGCGGTCTCGAACGTCCCTTGCGCTCGGGCGTAGATGGGGATTCCTGCCGAGCATTCCGCGAACGAGGGTGAGCAAATGAGGCACGGCGTGGAATGCATCGTCCTCTTGTGAATGCGCCGCATCCTCTAGTATTTGCATCCACGTCGCTACCTTGTCCGAATTTGCATGATACGACGAATCTAGGCGCGAGTTCTTTCCGCCTGCGTTGACTCTCTGCTTCGAGGACCGGTGCTTGACAAAATCGTGGGGCTTCTTCTTCATCATGAAGGTGATGATCTCGAGGAAGACGCATCCTAGCGAGTATACATCCGCCTGTTCGGAATCGTCAATACGCGGTCGTTGCTTGACCGGCTGCTTGTTCTTCCTGAAGCCAAAATTGAATCCGGAGAATTCGTTTGTTGGCACTTTTGTCAACTTTTGACGCTGCGAGGTGTTGCTGTTGGCTGAGCCAGAGGAGCTTTTGCTCGCGCTAGAGGGCTTCCGTGTCCTATTGGCGGTCGGTGAGGAAGGGGGTGCGTCAAAAGGGTTCGTCGAGTTCTGGGTCTCCGGGGCCCCGTATACGTATGCGTCCATTGGATCTGGTCTTTTGTCTCGTTGGAACGTCTCTAGACATCCAATGTCACTGAATGCGATGTGGTTGTTCTCGTCGATAAGAATATTTGATGGGCGAATTGCCGAGTGACAGAAACCGTTCTCGTGCATCGTGACGACAGCATCGGCTATACAGTGAAGCCAGTTGAGAAGCAAATATCTCCGAGATGGCTTGGGTAGCTTCTGATACTGAGTCGGGTTTCGATGGTCTATGAAGGACCTCAGTGTGTGCTGCGCCACAAAATTTGTGAGGACATAGCCATATCCCTTCGCGGTATAGGATGCCCACACGGGAACGATATGCTCGTGCTCCACCATCTTCGCGCTGTCTACGTCCATTAAGTATTCGTCCTCGGTTTCATCGATCGTTTCCGCGTTGCCGAGCGAAAACTTGCGCCTGACGTAGATTTCATTTTGTTTCTTGGGCAGATGTATCCGCGACCAGTTCTGCAGGCTGACGGCAGGCGGCAGCGAAATAACGTACTCGATCGGTATCTCCTCGTTCGACGCGTAGTCGATGTGCACGCCTTCTCGGAGCTCTCGAAGCAGAAAGGTGAACTGTGTGTGGTAGAAACGGGCGTTGGCCTGTTCGTCTCGTCTGTTGGCTAATGCAAGATCCTCGATGTCCGGCATCTGGAGTGGCAAATCATCATCATCCCACGACCTATCCACCACGCCGAAGATCCTGTCCGCCTCTCCGACCTCTGCAAGGATCAGGAACAACCGCCGCGCCTTCTCCAAGATCCATTCGATATATGTGTCGTCGGTAAGGTCCCCGAATCCCACAGGCCGATGCAGCCATTCTCTTTCCTTCGGCCGCAGCCTCGACGTGATGAATTCGATGGTCACTTTTTCGTTGATTCTTTCTTCAGTCCACCATACCTGCTGGAGAGCATGCTGGGGGGTGACGAGCGAGTGGCCGGCATAGCCATAGATGAGGGCGTTCAGCGCGACCGTCTGGTCGTTTACAACGTTGGTCAGCGTCCGTGAGCTCATCGTGTCGACTTGGCAAGAGCTCAGACATGTGCGCTAGTCGAGGTAGGGATGCAACGGGTGAAGCTCGCGGTCGTCATGGGGGAGGGTAGTGTGCGCCGGTGCTCATGTTTGGGATATGGAGGTGGATAGAAGAGGCTGAATGACGCAAAGAGGGACTCGGAAATGGCCGCTATGTAAGACAGACCCTGGAACGTCAGCGCGGGCACTCGTCGCCCATATACACGTAGTACACCTCTTGCCTGGTCGCAAGCGGCATGGCATTGAAGTACATGGCTTTGGCTGGGCCGCATTTTTGGGGTAGTGGGGCCAATCACTAGGGAAGTGTAGCGGGAGCTTGTAGGCTCCAGGATGCGCAAGCATGGCCCGTTGCCCAAAAGACGCGTCTTTCCCGAGACTCGCAACCATGTGAAATTGAGACCAGGGCGTCCCAGGTTAGGGCACGATAAGGCTGCCCCTATCAAGACTGCGCCAGAAGTTGCTTTGCATGGTGGAAGATGTTGAGGACGGGTGCTAAACTGCGCACGCCATGGAATGCTCCGAATAGCCGTTCACCGTCCACGGCGTAGGCCGGCCAGCAACACGGTCACTGCGATTTTAAGCTGTCAGCAGCCTGGATCCGCGCCTCTCGCATCCGAGATGGCGGCTAAACACGAGACTTTTTTCTTGTCGCGGCCAGGCTTTCGGCGTGTCGCACGCTATTCCTTGCAGTGTCGCACGACCACGCTCAGCTGCTCGTGATGGACGACGGACTCGCTGCCAGGTGTCAAACATCAATTGACCGGCACAGGCACCTTCACCAATGAACGGCCGACGAGCGCAGGATTCCGGCCTGCGGCTCCCAAAACGTGTCAGGCGATCCCCCGTCGCGCCATCTCGTCTCTATCGCAGCGACATGCAGGTGCAGCGAGATGGGACCGACCTCGCCGAGCACGCGCCCAATCTGCCTTTGAATACGGCACCATGGCGGAGCCGGCCCCAACCCTAGCGAACACGAGCCCGCCATGAAGAGGTAGATTGCGGCGCTGGGCTGGCAAAACGGCTCAAGTCTCGCGAGTGTTAAAAAATTCAACAGCGAGGGGCCGGTCAAATTTAGCATGAGTTGGAGCGGGCTCTGGGTTCTCCTGCTGGGCGACATCGGATCGGATGGATGGGACGGGGAGTGTGCACAGTGCGGGGAAGTTTTCACCGCCTCAACCCCGAGTCTGGGTTGTACCGTTTGCGCGGTCGGCGCATTGCACAGTTCCAACCACGCCGTGAACACGCACCCTCGAAAGCCTCTGTAGGTGGTACGCTCGGAGCGCTGGACCAGATACTCCGCCATTGTGCATCTCATCAGAACTAGCATGCATCCCAGTGCCCGGTCTTCATCGCGACGAATAGCGGGAATCTCGACCGTAGAAACTTCTCATTCGCTGCATCCGCCAAAGATAGATGAGCACACCTGTTCGTGCGTTCCCAAAAGCAAATGCACCTACCTGTCTGCCACGCGACCAACCGCCTTGTTGGGCCACGACGGGCTTCCACAAATGTTCCTGATACTACCTTCAATGGGCAGGTGCTTCGGCAATCGAATTTCTAGCGTGGTGTGGAGACGAACGGACCCCCACGCTGAGAACCACACCATCCGATGAACGTGCATTAGAAGTCCTTACACGTGAATGCTGTATCCATTTACTATAGCTTAGCTGATTGACCCCAGCGTCCGTTACAATATATGTTCCGGCCTGACCCCTTTTACACGCGCGTACGCAGTCCATTACTTCCCCGTCTTCCGCTTGTTCACGAAATAGTCAACACAACGTCCTCCTCGTTCGAGCTGTCTCTCGTCACATCTCCAATGTCCTTTCCCTCCGGCCAGACGATGCTACCCCCTCCATTGCTCGTGACCGTGAGCTCATGACCCGCAAACGGCTCTCCATTCACTGCATCGAGACTATACCACACGCGTGCGGTGTCGAGCGAATATCCCAGGATCTGAGTAGCAGCACCGGTATTGATGCCACCTTCTTCCTTAGTGATCTTGATGGCAATGCCAGGATTGACGGTGCCGCGGTGGAATTCTTCGGACCAAACGCCACCTGGATCATGTCAATATGTGGGAGAGTGAAGCAAGGTTTCACGGTTGCGGGAAGGGTGAACGAACCTGGTTGGATGGTAACCTGCTCGCTGGCCGCGTCGCCAACGGACCAGAGATATATGGTGCCGTCGGACTCGTTCTTGACGACGGCATCGCCAACAGCATATACGACCGCTGCGAATGCAAGTAGGGAAGTGAAAGCTGGGCGCATTTTGACTGATTGTAGATGTTGAGATGTGCTTATGGAAACGAACAAAGCGGGTCAAGGACCGAGTGACTATGACTGTTGATTGTCGAGTATAGGAATCGGTGCGATGCTGCAGAAAGACTGCCATGTCGCTCCATCTTATACCTACGGGTTCGTGGCCCATACTTTCATGCTACCATGCCACCCAGTCCACCTCCTGGCCATGATACTGGACGTGGGTACAGTAGGAACGTTAGGTGATGCCTTGGTTCCATTCGTATGTACCGCGATGATGCATGCTCATGAAGATACAAGGCAAGCATCACCATATCTCAGTAGATGGACGCCTTGGTGTTCGGGGTGCATTTCCAATTCCGGTAGAATCCAATAAATTCGGCTAGCTCGCTTGGGTGGCTGTGCGCGGGGAAGTAACCCCATGACGTCCCACGTAGAGTCTATATATTGGTTATCCTTCATAGAAGGAGATGATGGACATAGTACTGAGACTTTCGTGTGTCATCTCTTCCCCGTGCTCTACCATGGTGCAAGCCCCCCTCGCTTTTTGGACATAGTTGTGCACCGAACAGCCTAAATAATGTCCGACCCTGCGTAAGGAGACATCCTGTGTAGCGAGACATTACAACTGCCTCTCTACACAACAAAACGCACAACGAGCTAGAGAAACAGAGACTCTCGGAACGACAACTAAACACTGTAAACTACGCTCTTGCACAGTATTGTCGAGGAATATGCTATGCTTACAGTTCATTTCGACGACTTGCTGCGGGCGATGCGCGACTGCCTTGCTTTGGTCCGCGGTAGGCGCCTTAGTATTTCATGTATCCTGTCAAGATTCCTCCAGCTTATAGCTAAAGATTCCCCATGTATTCTGAGAACTGCACCTAACTTCCAGTAGCTATCGTGCCTCTGTGCTGGTTCTAAGTTTGCCTGCTTGAATGGACAGATGAAAAGAGTCCGAGCACACCGCCTAAAGCAGCCTAGTTGTTATTTATGGCTATTGATTTACCTGACTCGCACGCGTGAGTCGCGTCCGACGGTCTGAGCTCAAGGCTCGTCTCTAGCATGACTCAATCATCCTTAAAAGTAATAGTGCTGTGCTCTATCGCCTTGGATAGACTTTCTGCGAGCAACGGATCAGCCCTCCATGCAATGTATCGCCGCAACAGTCACAGTCTCTTTGCTCTTAAGCATTCTCTATCAGCATTCTATCGTCCACAAAATCCTTGTATGCTTTCATCTGGCCAGCATGGTAGTTGTGATATTCAAATCCATCACGATACATCGTAGAGAGATCAAGCAGAGCAGCCTACGCTACACTGCTAATGCTGTGATTCACTAACAGCTTTACATTATTCTAGTAAATAAGAGTACTATTCGGTGCTTCATATGTATGTGACCGACGTTACCTTCTCATGTACTAACTACACTACATAAATTGCTTTGTTTAAACTTCCTCTATGCCTAAAGCTCAGATTAAACCTTGGCAATAACCCCTTGGTTCACCGGTGTAAGGTCTTCCTTAATGACCTTGTCTCTGTTCTGGAAGCCCTACGTTATTTACCGTTTTAAACCCCTGGTAGAAGAGCAAACAACAACGCCCAGATATGCCCAGACAGCAGCAAAATTATAATTGAGAACACCCAAGATGCCTGTCTCATTGCTAAAAGCGAAGAAGGACTAACGTGTCTCAGGTTTACAGGGATGGACGTCAGTTCTATATAGCATAGTAGACACATATAAGGCTCTCCGAATCCAATGAAAATCGACCTGCTAGTATCGATTTTCGCCAGCTCATGAGATTAATTCGATCATTTGCCTTGGTGCATGCTTACGCTACCATTCGGTATCTCAGGAGGAAAAGGCCACACTAGTCCTGCTCTTGCGATGCAAATATTTCGGAATAATGCTCGCAACACGCGCAGGTGGTGCGATTATCCTTCCCAAGGGCGGTGGAGTACGCAGCGCATGCTTTCTATACAGAACAAAGAGATTCGTCGAAGATTATTGCCCTGCTGCATAACAGATTCATCTGGTATCAGCTAACTCTAGCTCGTCCTCGTCAAAATCGCTCAAGAAGTCATCAGGCAAAGCGCAGCATACCCCGCAAAAAGCCTCACTTCCGTTCCCTTTCTGACCGGCACTGGTGATAGATACCATCAGCGACGCTGCTGTAGGCCGCAGCAATTGTGGCAACATAACGATATCCTGTACCCACACAAGCGCTGCGTTATCGATAGGACTTCCTGTTTCTTTGAGCTCGGTAATAAGTGCAAGGGTACCAGTAGGATTCGTGCGCACATATGCTTGCCCTGACCCATGCTCTTTCAAATAGTTGTACATGTATTCAACCGTTCTGCCCTTAAGCACCGCAGCCATCTCAAGAAACACAACCCCTAAGCTCCAAATGTCTGACGAAGTGTTCCGAGGTTCATGATTAGCCACCTCAGGCGCACAATACTTCAGCGTCATTCCATTTACCATGCTGACTGTAGTGCTACCTTCTTCATCCGTGAAGTCAAATGCTAGCCCAAAATCAGTAAATAGGACATTTCCGCCATGCACTAAGATGTTGCTTGGTTTGATATCTTTGTGCCGGATGCTTTGCTCGTGCAAGAACTCAAGCGCCCTAGCCATACAGCCAAAGAAGGTGCGCAACTCTCTGTACCTAGCCGTGTCGGCACGGGCAAGGTAGGTAGACAGGTCCATGTCAGCAACGGGAGACATGATCAACCCCATGTACTTTGGATCGGTGTAGCTCCCAACAAATTCCACCACGTGGCGGTGCTTCAAACGCTTCAAGGCCCCAATCTCGGCAATGAACTGTTTGACGCATTTTGCCCTACGTCGAACATCTTCCTTTGTTCGTCCGCTGAACACGGCGCTCCGAGATACTCGCTTTAGTGCATACTCTCGGAAGCTGATTGTGCTGAGAACCCGATCAACCTGCCCAAATCCTCCAGAGCCGAGGATCCCTTTCATCTCGAGCGGAAGAAAATCATGTTTTTGAAAATAGCAATGCTGGCCCATTTCGCCCTTCTCAAGGTCCATAGACTTGGTTATCACCAGGTCCTGCGCAGCCACAAACTGTGAGCGCTTGCCGGGCCGAAGACATGGCGGAAGACTTCGCTCAGTAAAGGGGAACCAGTGATCGGAGACGCCTAGGTCAGTGAAGGTGTTAAGGAGGTCTAGGCAGCCGATAATCCGAAGGACCATGTAGGTTCTTGGGACTTTGCTCCATTGGAGATTGACTTGACTTAATAGGAGCGAGACCTTTTGGATCTCGGAGTCGGTGTATGCTATTTGTCTTTGGTCGCCATCCGTAAAGAAATCGCTTAGTCGGCTAGACACGATTTCTGTGAGGGCGTTTGTTGGGGCAGACGGCACCTTCGCAATGACCACTTTCTGCAAAAGTTCTTTACTTGCAAGTGTGTCCTTATGGTACTCGCCCAGGACCTTCTCCCGCTGCTGGACCGACTGTCGCAACAGCTGTTCTGCCTCGCTGTACTTCTGCTGCTCGTGAAGCGTGACTGCTAGCCAGTATTTGCTCCAAAGCGTGTCGACGTGTTCGGCGCCTAGCACCTTCTCTCGCTGCTGGACCGACTGTCGCAATAGCCGTTCTGCCTCGCCGTACTTCTGCTGCTTGTGAAGCGTGACTGCTAGCCAGTATTTGCTGCGAAGCGTGTTGACGTGTTCGGCGCCTAGCACCTTCTCCCGCTGCTGGACCGACTGTTGCAATAGCTGTTCTGCCTCGCCGTACCTCTGCTGCTTGTGAAGCGTGACTGCTAGCCAGTATTTACTGCGAAGCGTGTCGACGTGTTCAGCGCCTAGCCCCTTCTCCCGCTGCTGCACCGACTGTTGCAACACCTGTTCTGCCTCAACATACCTCTGCAGCCCATAGTATTCTCGTCCCAGATTGTACTTTTTTTTCCCTGTGTTCCTGTTCTTGGAGAAGAACATAGCTCGTGCTAATCGTAGGAAGGCGTCGGACGGTGGGCAACAAATTCGAATCGATTATGTTCAATACGGACGGCGGCGAAGGTCGTAGGAAGGAGCATAATCAGAGAGGTAAGGAGACATGAACAAGAACCGTCGTTTCGTAAGAGGCTTCGGCGGTTGTGGTGGTGCTTATAGTGGTGGGTATGGTGGCAGCGGGGCATGGCGCTGTGCATGCAGCTTCAGCTGACTGGGCAAGCTGCGGCTAGAACAGGCGATAGCATCTCTGCGTGCAGCGAGATCTTATCACCGACACGGTGCGGCCTCCAGAGCAAGTTCCGCGTCTACTTAGAACTCGCACAAGACTAGCTTCGTACAGCTCGAGGATTTATATGTCTTCTACAGCGGGACTAGTTCTTGTGTGATGGGGGACCCACTCTTCGTTCTTGGCGCTGCCGTTGGCGTGCCGTCGCTAGCGGCTTGTATCTGTAGGGCGGCGTGATGTTCGATTTCTATGGCATGCAAGCTCTCGCGTTAGATATGGTCGTGTATTACACTTCATCGTAAGTTGCACAATGGCTATATTGAACCCTGGTTGCGGTTTCGATGCTAGGTGTGTGAATCTAATTAGCTCTGCTTCTGAACTGAGCTATTTCTTACAGCCACACAGTTACAACCACAAATCTAGTGTTAGCGGTAATACGTTACAGCTAAACTACTTTAAGCTAGGCGTACGGGCCTCTTTAGCTGGCACTTCTAAGCTAGCAAGCGGACTTGGAACACGCACAGAAGCACGACAATGTCTTGAGCTCAAGCGCAGTGCTCAGAATAGGATGGTGATATAATAAGCTGTAAGTTAATGGATTTTCGAAGAGATGCATACACTTTTGACGCACTCACTGCTAGCTAAAGTGAGGCAGTCGCGCAATGCTTATGCTAAGTTGTTGTATTGCACCGTAAGCCGAACCTATTTTAACAAGATATTAGGAGAGAGAAGACTTTGTAGCTTAAAGCTACTATTCGAGAATTTCTAGTCTTCTAACCTGTTGTTGACTCTGTTGTGTTGGAGAGTGTCGACGGCGTCTCGTTACGCAGGGTGTCTCGCTACGTAGGGAGGGACGTTATAGAGGCTAACGGCGCATTCTTAATAACACGGGGACATTTCGTGTTGAGTTGCCATACGACCTCCACGGTTGAATCGAATGCTTTATGGTGCCGCTCTTGGTTGCATCTCGGCGCTAGATCGGCGCCGCTGCTTCGAACGCCTCTCGGATCCTGCCCAACTTCACTTGAAGTATATGATTCGGAGTCAGACCGTCGTTGCAGTTCCTCGTCGACTCGCGCCAGACATCGAACACAATCGAATGCTGATTCTTCGCTTCGTCAAATTCGGCCGTGCTTCGGAAGTCGGTCAGACAAGAAGAGCATACCCATTTTGCGATGGGCATTGGTCCATGATGACTCTCCCAGTGGGTGATTGATGAGTCGGTGGGGTATGTCGGGTCGCTCGGGTCGCGGTGCTGGACCTTGGATGCAAACGTGTGGGGGCAGAGGTAGAATTGTCGAAGTATGGCGCCCCGTTGAGCTACCGTGTACGAAATCCAAGGATGGCTAAGATTGATCCGGTACTTGATGTGAGTGAGCAGCTTAGAGGTTGCCGAACAGATGCGCCCCGAAGCTTCGTACGTTATCGCCAACCCCAAGTCCACATCATCCTGACTGAAGCCAGCATTCTTCATGAACGCCTTTTCTTGAAATGCCAAAGGCTTGCGATAGATTCCCGCACAGCTCAAAAGCGCTGCACATATCCCGCTGTCGTGCCGAGACGCGTGTAAATCGGCAACTTTGACGGCCAGGAACTCAGATACAGCGTACACCGAGGGCGAAACACCTCTTTCTTCTCTGTGATGTTTGAGAAGCGGCCAAGCCAGAGCCGAGTGGTAGGGCCTAAGTTTCACGCACTGGAAGCATCTCGCGTACGCCGGCATGTCGCGAGCGAGCAGCGCGACAAGCTCTGACCTGCCCAAACCGAGGTTTCGAAACGTTTTGCTACCGAGCACCTCGTACAGTTTTCGGGAGGCGAGCGGAAGCGAGAGAATTTTTGGTTCCAAGGAAGAGCCGTAAATTTGTAGAAGCAATTCCGTTGGCAAAGCCTCTAGGTGGCTTAAGGTGGAGGTAGTGGAGGAAGTTGGAGGCGGAGATAAGATCGTGGGATGTTCCTTCTGGCACTTCGGACAAAACCACTGCTTGGGTACCTCATCGCGGTCTGCACTATGGCCGAAGAGAGCCGCGTGAAAGTCGCAGCGACCAGTTCCGGGGCAAGGGAGTATGTCCGGTAGGAAGAGCGAGCGCCGATCGACTTCTTTCTCAGTGGTAGACATCGTCGGATTGAGCTCTTCGTCTTCGAAATGATCTCCCGTCTACCAAGCTCAACGGGAATTGACGATGAGAAGAGCCGAAGAGGGGGCTCTCGAAACAAGGCCAAGGTAGTACCGGTGGTACGAAAGGTTGCTTATGTCACCTCGGCTACGGTAATCTTTCTACGGTACTGGCATCCCTACAGATCTGCGATCTGCGCCCAGGTGCCACTTTCTCCACACCATCTCTACGAACATCCCAAAGTAGGACAGGTATGGGAACCTTCCTTCTCCGCATGATATCTTGCTAGAGTAGTTAGGCGAGTTCCAGCCACTCCACCACTTCCGCTCGTTGGTTGATATGTCGGTTCAACTGGGTGCAATGAAGAGTACACATCATAAAACAATGCTAGAGCCAACGGAGCTGTCTCCTCGCCAATTTACCCCTCTTCTCCCTATACTCACTGTGGAAACTCACAATCAAGATAGCGCCGTGGGTCGACTTGAACTCCACGCCGTCATCCGGCAACAGACAGGCACGAGGATTAAGCCGAGACTTCCAAAGACTAAACGCACATCTTCCTCACGCCACCACAGCTCTCTCTACAAACCCGGGGAAAAATCGACGCTCATCAAAACCCATTTCCTCGCTTACAAGAATCAGAATACCCCACCGTTCACGGCGTACCAAAGCCCGTCGTCAGTGCTTCGTCGATTGATCTCCACGCCAGTCGCACCAAACACCATCACTGGGATTCCAAAACCGCTATGCCCCTCTCCATCAAGCACATCCTCCCTCTCCGACATATTTCATTCTCTCGTCCAATCCTGCAATCAAAAATGCCATCCCCATGTCTCCAAATTATTCACACAGCCCAACCAGACCACAAGTCCCACCTATCACCCGTCGCCGTACCGCCCAAGAAATCCCCACACCCCCTTTCCTCGCACCCAAATCCCTTTAACCCAGAAACATTACCACATACTTCTTCCGTCCTCTGCTTACCATCCCCCATCTCCTATCTTGCCCGCACTCACATCCCATCACAGCCACAATGTCCTCCTGGAATCGCTTCCACCGGTCCAACCCCTACGCGCCGCTCTCCTCCCCCATCCCAGGCATACAAGCCCTCCTCCTCCCAGCCATCGCCTCCATGCCCCTCGTCGTCCTCTACGCCCCCCAACGCGCCGAAGCCCCCAGGCCGCCCTCTGGTCTCCTCTGCGCGCCATGTGCGGACATCTGCAACGTCGCTGCGATGGATATCGCTAACAAGGACACGTTCTGCTGGGAGCAGGAGTGTGTGTTTCAGATGCAGAATAGCGAGGTGCGTGGTTTCCTTCTCGTGTTGCTGGTGCGCGAACAGGGGGTGGGAAACAAGGGGAAGAATCATGCTCATAGCATGTTGTGTAGGGCGTGTATTCCTGGTTTGTCGCGGACCAGAGTCTGCGGTGCTGGACGCGGGATCGGGGGGAGAAGCCTTGGGATCGGAATGCGAATATATCGGCTCCCGTGGGGGTGGAGCGACTCTGAGCTCGAGCCGAAACTTTAGCACAAGTTATAACACCAGAGTAGGATGGAACGAGCCATGGCAGTTAACCTCGGTATCACAACTATGCTTGATGGGCGTTCAAATGCACTCGCTGGTTCTACACTCACATGCCAACCCTCACACCTTGAGACCCACTCAACAGAACCCACTTCAACAACGGTTCGCCTCACTCTAGACCCGCCTCGCTTCCAGGATTCATGTGCAAACATTCAAGTCAGGAGAGCCATCAACAAACCCGCGGTCCAAATTGCTTACAATGTGCAGTAGATATATTCACGATGCACGACCATCAGATTCCAAGAGACTTGAACAGTAGGTTTAATTGCATATAATTACACGACGATAATCCATTTCATCCAACTCATCAAGCATGAGTAGCCAGCCATACCCATAGCTCCGTTTTCCCGTGTACCCTATTGTTGCTATTGGCCCGCGTCGAACAAGCACAGAAAAAAGGTGCCCTCGTTTCTCCAGGACCCTTTGTCAACCTACCGACAAGGTAGTAAAACAACCTAACAATCAAAAACGCCGAGCCCAGCACAGCCCAGCCCATAGCAATCCGAAGAGCAAGACGCGGCCAATGTATAAGCGCGCCACAACACCAGTACAAAGCCCGCCCACATATGTACATCCCACGGGGGATTACGCAAGGAAAGGTAGAGGAGGATATCCAGCATGATCCGCACTTAACCGTCCAGTCTAACATGCCATCCGGTAGAGACGGCGTGTAGGTGACATGCAGTGACGTACGCCAAGGGTACCCAGAACGCCTGCCATGCATTGCCATCGAAGGCAGTGTCCGAAGAAGATGTGGTGAATATGCTAAAGATTACAAGCTGTATGTGGAATGAGTTGATGTTGAAGTCGCGGATCCGGGGGCAAGTCAAAGCCTCCACATACGTGTAGCGTGCAGAAGCATGCTCACAGCTCAGCGAGCTCCAAACAGAACGCTTATCTGAAGGCGGGTAAGTGTATGTCCTAGTACTTGGAAGGGTATTGCGCGTTTTCCTGTTCCTCCGCGCTTGGTACCCGTTGAGGGGGGAAGACGAACCGGTTCATCATTTGGCCATTAGGTTGCATAGGCATGCCCATGTGGACACCGTTAGGTTGTAGTTGAGCGATGCCATAAGGGTTCTGGTGGTTGAGGTCACTTCCAAGGAAGTTGTTCATGGCGGCACCATGTAGACCCTGGGCTTGGGAGACCGGGCATTCCTTGTGGGCGAGCAGCAACGTCTTCAGGTTGACAATCTCCTCGCGCAGTTGCGTGACAGTGGCAGAGAGGGCATCATTCTCTGTGCTGAAAAGCTCGACCTTGGCCTGGAGGTTGGCAAGCCATTGCTTCTTCCGCTGACGACACTTAAGTGCAGCGACACTGGACGAATTAGCACTAGATAGACGAACAATCATGTGATGAGACGTACCGATTCCGCTCGAGGAAATTCTTGCGCTTCTCCTCGTCAGTCATCTTCCTGCCATTGATGGTCTCCTCCTTCATGTCCTGGTCCTCGTCGTCGTCGTCCATGTCGTCGTCCATGGACATAGCCATGCTCTTCTTCCTGGCAGAGCCCTTGGGGGCCTCATCGGCCTTCCGCTTTTGGCCAGCAGCCTGTTTGTTGGCGGCGCCCTTCTTACCACGTGTTCGTGTGGTCTTTGCTTCTTCGCTCTGACCACTCTCGGAGAAGTCGCCGGTGTCGGCCGAGCCAGCCATGCTGTTGACGGATCCCTTGGTGTCACGACGGCCGTTTTCCTGAGATATTGGCTGGACAGGCATATGGCCTGCATTCACCGCTGGCTGTTGGGGCGGCATCGAGAAGGCCTGTTGTCCGTTGCGTGCACCGCCGTTCTGGGTTGCAAAGGAAAGTAGATCGTTGGCTGCATTGCTGACGTCATGATTAGCGAATGGGTCGTTTTGTGCGCGCTGCCGAGGCTGCTGCAGCGGAGGAAAGTTATTTTGTTGATTCATTCCAGCGGTCGCGGTTTCGGACTGCTGCTTTGCACCAGAAGTGGCAGCAAGCTTCAATTGGTTTGCAGCAGCTGCGCGGAGGGCAGATTGATGGAAGTCGGCGGTACTTGGCGTTACGCCTCCGCTCTGAAGATTGAATAAGGCCTGGGTGTTGGGGCTTTGCGCAGGGAACATAGACCCGCCGCCGCCAGGTGTCAAACCCGTCCTAAGGGAAGATTCGTTGGGTGTTGGGAAACCTCTGAAGGACTCGCTGAAATAGTCGGTCTGTCCTGTGGGTCCGCTGAGCATAGCAGGACTCAGAGGTCCTGCACGTAACGACTGCCAACCGGGTGTAATGCCTGGTAATGGGTTTGGCGATGTGATGTTGGCGACCGGGGGTAGGACCGTCTTGCCGGGCGTCTCTGAAGACGGGTTGCCTGAGATCAAAGTGAGCGCACGTCTTCATGGGGGCAACGGGGTCGGACGCGCGATGCTGGATGCGATGCGACAACATCGCAATGGGTATGAACTTACCGAAGGAGGCTTCAAAGGGGTTCGGCTCCGTTGTGAATGGATTGTGATTCCTGAGACGGTCAGCAATCGTCCTGGTTATCAAGTCGAACAGAGCGGCGTGAGGGGCAAGCCAGCTTGCGAGGTCTTGAGGGTAGCAACGCGACGGATGTTCGTGACATATGCTGTCGCAAACGTCGTCGAACATATCGACCGGCATCGCGACCCGTGTGTGCCTGCAGCGCGCGTACTTACGTATTGAAGTAGTCTGGGGTATCGCCAGTAGTCGTAGGTCGGGGCGGCGGGCCCAAGGGCTCATTGGAGACGGGGGCCTTCGCGTCCGAGGTGCTTGCCTCTTCGACCGTGGGTGCTGCGCGGTGGTCAGCAAGATGCGCAGGAGCTGGCGAGCGCGGTGGCGTGCGCGTGGACCGAAGGGGCACTTACGCTCGATCTTGGTAACGGGCTCGACCTTTGGAGGCTCTACAACAGGCGTCGTTAGCGAATGCGTCATGCCAACCCCGTGACGGCGATGCGACGGGGTGTGATGGGATGCGATGCGACACAAGTGAGGGCCGACACGGTGGTGGGCGTCGGGGACAGCAAGGTGTGGCAGCGGCGATTGGCAGCAGGGGAGGAGGGTGACATACCTTCAGCCTTCTTCGCGTCCTTGCTGTTCGGAGACGAGGTCATACTGGAGTTGGTCTGGGTGTTAATGGCAGAAGCGGCCATTCGGGTGGGTGGTGACGATGGTGACGTCGATGGGTGCCCTGGGTGCCCGTGGCTTTATGTGAGATCAACCGACCCAGCGTCGCTCACCACACAGCGTTCCTCACGACTCAGACCCAACGGCGGAAAACCCTGCGTTTGAACGGCACAGCGGAGTCTCTACTACAATGCGCATCAGTAGGCCACACATTTTACGATGAAGGCGACGACGGCGACGAGATGCGGCGCGCGCGACGGGCAGCAACAGAGCCCATGGCACTGCACGGTACAGCATGCCGCAGCGACAGGGCGGCGTACCGACGCGATCGCACGCAGACAGCAAAAAAGCAGGCAGGGTACGTACTCGAGCTCGATGTGGGAATATCTGATAGTCCTGCCGGTCGCAAGAGTGCTGGTGACGAGGCGGTTCTCGAGTGCAGGATGACGTAGGCCCCTTTCTTCAAAGGAAGATGCGACGCGGTGTCCCCTGGGCTGAGATGGCGTGTCGCAAACGGCAAAAAAGCGAAATGGGGCAGCGGTGTCTTTTGCAGGTGTCTCACGGCAGCTGGTTGCACTCGCGCTTTGTGGGTTGCTCGTCGTCGGCGTGGTGGTTGATGCCCTGGGGGAGCGAAAAGTCGATGATGCCGAACGTCATCGTCGCCAAGACCCCCAGCAAAGGCGCCATCCTATCTTCAGTGCGAGCCCGCCCAATCAGCGCCCGCCGCCGTCTGCGGCCGCGCTGGCCCCGGCGGAAGCGGTAACGATCAGCGTCACGCTTTTGCTGCAGCGAGGAGCCTCTATTTCTAAGCAGCGCCAGCGCCAGCGCCAGCTGCACCACCCGCACCCACCATGTACCGCTGTCCGTCGCGCACCATCATAGCAACATGCGAGCACGCGGCCATCCGAGCCCGAAGCCCGTACCATAGCAGCGCGCCCGTCGCACACGCTCGACGGCGAGGCTGTCGGGGTGGGTGCCGTGATGCCGGCCCACCTACTGCCGGAAGCGGCAGGTACGCGACGTCGTCCGATCTCACCAGTTTTGCCGATCCCGGTCACCGCTCGTCTCACGCTGGCCGCCTGGGTCTGAGGCCCGTAGACGATATCGCCTGTCTCTGTATGGGAATCGGCCAATCGCTTAGAGAAGCTTCTTGCTAGCATCAAGTCCATATTACCAAGCTTTTTACAGAGAGTACGGGATGAGCTGTGCTAAATTAGCGCCATGTTGATGCGACACCCACAATCCTATGGTATCACGCCTGAGAATCGCCCTTCTCATACCGTGAAGCAACCTTGCTGGTGTGTTATGAGAACCATGCCCCGGGGACTCTAAAGCGAACTTGGAGTAGCCGTTATCTTCCGTTGTTCCTCCGCCTTATTGCCCCTAGCAAGCTGTCCACTACCTTGTTCCCCTCCAACCCACCTAATGTAATTTTATCAAGAACCTCATATCTTCATATCTAACAATCAATTCTACTCTTCTCTCATGCCTTTCTTCTACTCGTTGCATTTCCGCGTCCCATTCAGTGCCCAACTCGTCTTCTGCCCACTAAATTGCTCCTCCCAAAGGCTAAACAACGTCGCCAAAGCAAAGCCCGAGCACAGTCCACTGCATGAAAAGAAGTGGTCGCTTTATCAGTAAGGACCAGCCGCAGAGAGGCTGACTGATATTATTGTAGTGCAAGCTAGATCAACCACGGGAAGTCAACATTGTGGAGACAGACCGGCACAGATGACAAAAACAGACATGTTCTTTACATGGACCAGTACGACATCGCACTCACGCCCGCCGTCTTCGAATTCACCTCAAAGTGTCTTCCTCCTTCACCTCCGTTCAGTAAAATCTTCAATCCGTCTCTCCTTCCTCCCTCCCTCCCTCCCTCCCTCCCTCCCCTCTCAGTTCGCACCGCCTAACACTTACAAGTCCCCTCCACCTTCCCCCACGGAATACTACACTTCCCCGGGTTATTATGACACCACCCATAGCAATCATTATCCGCATCACAACTCCCATTCATCCTACAACTGCCCAACTGACACACCAAATTACAGCATATCGCGCCGCCAAAGCAGTATCCGTTATTCTGGCAGGCAGCCCCCGGGTTGGCCGCGCCGTTGCAGTCGCCCAGCTTGCAGATTTTGGGTTTCGAGGCCACGCCCGTGGCGCAACAGTTGGCGCCGCCGTAGCAGTTGTTGTCTTGTTTGCAGGGGCCGCCGGGGTCGGAGCGCGCCAGGAGGGTGGCGGGGATGGTGGTTGCGGTAGTGAAGGCCGTGAGGGCGAGGAGAGTGAGGAGACGCATGGTGGGTAGTGGGTGGGATATCGAGGGGCGGACGAGGATGAACCGTGAACTCAATGTCGCACAGAGCTGCTACTTCCCTCGCGATTTATGGGCGAAGAAACCTATAACAGAGACTTAAGCCCACCCTAGCATCTCAACCCTCTCAGGACCCACAAGCCCTATTTATCCCTCGATCCCGCACCTACCCTTCCGTCACACTTCCCAGCTCCACACGAGGTGCTGGGCTTCCAGGACCCTGGGTACGGAATGCCCCCTACTATCGACTACTATGCTCGTACCAAAGGACCAGCGCACCTCCACCTCGTAAACGCCTCCAACATCATCTTCACAACCCAACTTCGGCTCCTCCCATGCTCCAATCCTGTACCGTCGCTGTGGACCAAGCAGCCACCGGATCTTGTGTAGATTGTGCGTTCCCGTATCCCATATGAATCTCACGTTGGAGGCGCTATTCATAGCCCGCCAGTTCAGCATCGCGCACCGTGGCGATGCGGCAGTAGACCACGGCAGCTATTCTTCTCGATTGCAGCGTAGTATACACTTCGATGTGCCCGGCAGCAAAGATTCTTCCCTGGACTCCGGCTTTGTTGCGTCAGAACAAGTCTAGTACGCACGCGAAGCAATAATCTGCTAATATACCCGCCTCGCTTCGAACATATACAAGTATGCCTTGCATCCGCACACCCTAGTAACTCGGCTCGCTGTAACCTCGCAGCATCAAGATCCACATAACTGCTTCTGCCTTATCCTCGGTAGCCCTTCCGTAGGATCCATCAGCCCGATTATGAGGCTGCTGTCATATATCATACGAGCTGCAGCCATTATTGCCGCATAGTACCGACCCAACAACTTCGGGTGGAGAACCGGGTAACGGCACCACCATTTTCCGCAGCACGTAGCTAGCTACTGTTCTTTCGGTCTTGGAGTACGTCAGTTGCGGTAGGAGGAACAGAGAAGGGGGAGCTATCGCCGGCGATGCGTGTGTACCTGGTGTGCAATTTATAGATCGCTCTGTGTTGTTGGTGTCAGCTAGTGCAACTACCGTATATATTGTTCGACCTAGTTCGGGTTCTCCCCCCACTTTCCGAGACATATCAAAGTTACAGTTAGCTTCTTAGGACTGGAGCCGAGTCCAAGCCCCAGAGAGGACAGCGGACTAGAAAACCCAAACGGGCCAAACGAGTGCATCGATAATCAACAATTGTTAGCGAATATGCTTTCCGATATATACAATATCGAAAGTACGTATGCAAATAGCCAAACGCCCTGCCTTGCGTTCATGATAATGTACAAGAAGGAAAGAAAAAGGCAGCACAACTGGGGTATATGTACCGAACCAAGCCCGTTCACGCCAATACATCCTGTCCCCCCTCCTTCCTCATCATCTCTGCATTACACCATGAACATACTACGCACCCCTCACATCCAAATGAAGAACCCCGCAAGCACCCCCATCAACCCCAAGCCCATGCTCACAAACTCTCCAGACGAACTCCCCGGCGCAGCGCCCGTGTTTGTAGGACTCGGAGACGCTTGCCCCGCATCGCCCGTTTCCTTTGCGGTAGTACTACCGGTTTTGCTCGCGTCCTGCGCGTTGTATGTTTGGCCGACCGTGGGTAGCTGGCTCTCGGCATCGACCTCCCACGTGAGCGACGTGAAGACCGGACACGGCGGCGGCGTAAGCGTAGGGTTGTAATTGGATTCCTTCACGCCCGAGGGTGAGAGCGTCTTCCATTTGCTGCTGAGATTGTCAAAGTCGGGCGAGATAGGCGTCGGCGTGCCCGAGCGCGTGAAGCCGTCCGGAGGGGCGCTGGGACCGGCAGGATCGACTTTGGGTCCGTAGCTAACAAGACCGTATTCGTTGGCTTCCATGATCCATTCGTATACAATGGCGCCGCTCCAGTTATCAACCATATCCTCCCCAAAGATGGAATCCTGGTCCTGGAACAAGCGGCCTCGGGGCTCGATGCAGCCCGTCTCGGACAGAAAGATGGGGATGTTGTAGTTGACGTCGGTGACGTTCTTAATCAGGTCGACGTAGCCGGACTGCTGGTAACTCGAGTCGCCGCACCACGAGTAGGCGTTGAGCGAGTAGAAGTCGAGGGCCTCCTTGGCGTTGTCGCCGCAGGCCATGTAGTTCTGGAGCATGGGGCGGAGCGTGGCGATGTCGGCGGCCGAGTAGCCGACGGGGATGTTGCGGTAGTTCTTGGAGTCACGGTAGGCCTTGAGGTCGCGGGCGGCGGCCTTGACATAAGGTGCGGCGACGGAGCCATTGCCTATACATGATCAGCACGTGTTTGGTAGGGCATTGAGAAGACATACCCGTAGTCAGGACCTCGTTGCCGACGAAGAAGCCACCAAGGTTGTCGTACTTGTGGAATGTGTCCATGACAGCAGAGAAGCGGTCGAGCTGGGTCTGGTTCCATTGAGGCTTGTCTTGTCCAATCTGGGTATCGAATGTATCCAAATCCAGCCAGATGTAAATGCCCGCGTCGGCGAATGTCTTCATACAGTCGTCGTGATCTAGGGACGGATCAACGTGATATACGCGAATCGAATTGGTCCCAATCTTTGCCATGAGGGCGGAATCGAGACCGCACTGCGTGTTGTCGACGAGCGGGTCATCGGGAACGAGCTGGTACGCGATTCCTGTTCCGAAGTCAGTCCACAGTCCTCCCATTGAGACGCGCGGTGCAACGCACCTTTGACGAAGAACTGATCGCCCTCGCTCGTGAAGAACTTGGATCCCTTGATCTTGATCGTCGGAATCGCATTGACGGCCACGAGACCTGCAAAGGCCGTGGTCAGGAAGGCGTTGCGCATGGCGGCTTTCTACGCCGACTGGAAGATGGAGAGAGAACGTGCAGAAACGACGAAGAGATGTGGAGTGTTGTGGAGAAGACGACAGACGGGAATCAAGCAATGTCAAGCAACGCTATGCCAAAATCCCTGCCTGGATCTAGCGATGACGCGATGGGGAAAGTAGAGTCCTAGCAGCAAGCGCCGGCGTTGCAGGTAGTTGCCGTTCACTGTCCGCACTGTCCTCGGCAGCAGCGAGTGAAGCGTCCAAGGTTTCTATGCAACAATCAAACACGAAGGAGCAGTGTACAACACGGAGGAGCAGTGTACAACGAGGGGCAGAGGGCGAGAAGGCACAATGATGGGAAGGGAAAGAAAGCAAACGAAAGCAAAGCAAAGCAGAGAAAGCAGGCCTCGGCCCCCCGGCCGGCCACTTTCCCACTCCCTCCAACAGCGCATGGCAGCGGCAAAACTGGCAGATTGCGATGAAGGACGCAGGTTTGCGATAGCCCAGACGCGCACGAGCGCGTCTGGCCCCACGTTGCGATACCCGATGCAGACAAGCCGATTGGCCAAGCATGCGCAAGCCTTGCGTTTCACGAGCTTGGTGTGGCTAGCCAGGAATGTTACCCGCAACGTCTAACTGTGTTTGTGTGTGGCGCCAACAGGGAATTCGCGAGGAGTAGAGTGGTTGACAAGGGAGTATGTTTGAGCTCAGAGGGGGAGTAGCGGAAGAGCTGCGAGGAGTTGGTAGCCTCGCATCCAACGGCTTCGGGTACCTCACAACAAGGCGCATGAAACGTACGAGAAAGCGCAAACAAATATCTAAAGTCGAATTATAGTCATCCCCAACACGAAGTAGAGCTCTAAACATACACAGAGAAGAAGAATAGCGACAAAAGGCCGCATACACCACATATATCATCTTGCCGCGACCATAAATCCACACGCACTCCAACGACTACTCAAAGATATCCCTTTGCGGGCCATCCGTCCACCCACACTTCTCACTGTACCCCGGGCTAGCCCCGTCAGGCGTAACGACGTTGTCACCCGTGAGCTGCTTCCACGCAATCATCTGCTTGGCGCCTGTGACACACTTGGATGCATCGTCTGCGCAGTAAACCGGCGCTTGAGCTTTGGCAAGAGGTGCCGTCGAAGTTGCACCCGTGACGTTGCATTTGAAGCCTTGCATGTACCTACACTCGTTAGACTCGCTTAAACGCAGTGTAGGAGAATCCGAGAACTCACATGTTACCCTGCCCACACCCCTCCGGCACCCAGAGCCACGCACACGTGCACCCACCCTCAGGACACTCTGGCAGATTCGGCACCTGATACGTAGCCAGTCTCTTCCACGGAGTGTGCTTCAACACGCTAAACACCACCAAGTTCTCCATGGTAACCTTTGCAATATCGCTTTCGTAGCTGATCGCCCATGCCGTCCCTGCCGCATTCGTCTCATTGAATGTATGCAAAGGCCCATCTCCACCCTTGGTCACCAAACACGGACTTCCAGGTCCCTCCCACGAATTCCAGTCATCAGGATGGTCCTCGCCGTCGGGCCAAGCCGATGTTTGCTTGCCTTCGTAGCTTAGTGTAGTCATGGCGCGGTTGTGCGCGAGCTCGACGGTGAAGTCTCCGTTTGCGGGCAGGGAAAGGAAAGTGTCTGGGGGCGGGGGCGCCGAGTCGCAGCCTCGGTGGTGTTGGAACCACCAGTCTTCTTTGCTGAGTTCGAACAGGGGGTCCACCGCGAGGTTGGTGTTGGCGTTGTCGATGGATGGGTCGGCACCTCCTTCGCAGTACATGCCCTTTGCCCAGGCGGCAGTGTGGGCTGAGGCCAGGGATATGAAGGTGGTGGTGAGGAGGGCGGAGTGAAGCATGGTGGGCGTGTGGCGGTGAGGAGTGCGAGGGATTGTACTTGTGAAGACGGGGTAAGAAGCTGGAGAAGAGTACAAATGATGGAACAGACTGAGACGAGAAGAAAGACACCGGAAAAGACTGGAGTGATGTGAATGGAAGTGCTATACAAACCATGCTGTCCTGCAACTATATACCTCCGCGCTTCCAGAACAGCTACCAAACAGCCACCAACTCCATTTGTTTCATCAAACAACCACTACCTCCAGCTAAGCGCTTGGGACTCCACCTTTAGCACCCTACAATTCACAGGAAATACGCTAGGATAGCTACAAAGTGACGCGACACGGAGATTCGGGTGATTAAGCAGGCGGCTCGCTCGTGATGTGAGACGGAGCGGAGAATGCGATCGGCGGGGCTTAACCAAGTACGCAGCTAGACCAAATTGGGCGCTTGATAATGATTAGGAGGGTATGGCGGGGTTGGAAAGAGAACAAAATGCGGCTGGTGTGTTGGAGGAGAACAGATCGAGCTCATGGCGGGCGGTGTTGAAAGATGGTGATGTTGGTGAGGGAATGGGTGGGTTAAGACGACGGGATCTTCCTACTTCAGCTACGCAGGCGTTGCATGGTAGAGTATACTGAGCTGAGCTATCAGCTGTGATAACGACCATGTATTGAGTTGACGAGAGTTTGAGTCGCCGATAGCCTCTTCGCGTTGCTACCGTGGTAGGGCATCGGCGGTAGAAGACTGCCTCTGGCTTCTTCGGGAACCAGAATCTCTCTAGCAGAGCACTAACTCGATTTGATCGCAAGCGCATGATAGCCACTTTATTGCCGGAAGCGGGACTCAGTCAGATAACACGTCGAAGGCGGAAAGAAGTCGTACAAGTTCCATCGCTGGTTGGTGGGGGAGAGATCGTCCCTCGCGGGCTAAACTTAGCGCGATCACCCCAACGGCCCGCGAGTCCCAGCCCCGGAATCCCATTTGGACCCCTTCGCCGCCCATCCGTGCTTGACCGTCAAAACCCGACAATCATACATGACACCTTCTGCCCAGCAGCAACAACAGCTGACAGGACCCCTCCCTCCTAACCCTCGCCCGTCACCACACGACCGCGAGCATACCTAGGCGAGGGACACCAGGGAACAGTAACAATGGCATCCCCTATGGTCGAAGGGCGCCTCGATCCGCACAAAAAAGCGCATTTCACGCTGCATCTTAGCGATAGCATTGCCGAGGGCGAGGTGGGAGATTATACGAGTGTGAAATGTGAGTACTTTACTTCCTTCCATCCCGTCTTCCTTGCGACGACTAACTCATCCCGTGTAGACAACCACAAGCCTGTCCAACCGACCTCGTCTCGCACCACAACCCTCACTTCCACGTCTTCGTCAACAAATCCATACACCCTCACGCTCGAAGACAAAAGAGAAGCAGACCACAACGATATCTTCACCTTCACAGGCCAAAAGACTGCCCCCAAGAAATCCTACATCCTCCTCTTCGACGCCGCGTCTCAAAAAGCTACCCTTGAGCCCCTCGCAAGCACATACACGTTCAACATCGCCACGAAGAACAGCACAGACATTTCCTCCACCTACTCCAAGATATACCCCCGCAAGCAAAAAGACGATGCGCAGGACACAGCGGCTGCCGCTGCGGACGACCTCTTCGACGATGCCGCACGAGACGATATAGACGCCCCCCCAGACGCAGACAACCCCTTCGATTTCCGCCACTTTTTGAGCAAGGAGAAAGCAAGTCGCGGCGACGAGTCGGAATACAACATCCCCTCGTCGCCAGAAAACCGCGCAGGCGCCAACAGCGCCGCCAACACGCCGCAATTCACAGCGCGCAGACCCGCTGCGAGTGCGTCGTCCAAGGCGAAACCACCCTCGAAACTCCCACCCAAGCCGAAGAAGCGCAAATCTCCCGACCCAGAGCTGCCCCGCAAGACAGCACCAAAGAAACAAGCAGCCCCAACCGTCCGCCTCGAACGCCGCGCAACCCAACCCACCACCGCGACCACCACGAAGCCCGCGCGAAAGCCCGCCGCCGCCGCAGCACCCCCAGCTTCCAAGATAAAATCAGCAGAGATCATACACTCCTCAGACGAGTCAGACGCCGATGCCGACGGGGAAGCCGACTCGTACACCTACCCCTCGCAACCGCAGCGCTCCCCCTCGCCTTCTTCATCCACATCCTCCCCGCCCTACAACAACACCAATCTCGAAATCGAAATTGAAGTCCCCGACGCGCGCCCCAACCGGCCCAGCGCCCTCTCCTCCCTCGGCCTGGGCCAATCTCTTGGATTAGGCTATGCCAAATCCCCCTCCGCAGGCCCCATCTCGCTCGCCAGCGCCGCGAATAGCACTACCAACTCGCCCAACCCACATCTTAGAAACAGGAACACCGGAGACGACGACGGCGTGATCGATTTCGGGGATATAGGGGGTGGGCAAGGCAGTGACGACGACGATGTGGATATGGACGCGGATGCGGACGGTGACGATGATGTCGACGTTGAGCCCATGGATATTGGACCCCCGGCGCAGAGGAGAGCGGACGAAGAAGGAGATGCTGAGGGCGAGGAAGAGGATCCGCTTGTCAAGGCTATGATGATGGGTTTGGCTGGGGGCGATAGTAGTGAAGAAAGTGAAGAGGAGTGAGGCTCGAGTTGCATGCATATTTCGGCGAATATTTGTGTTTCATAGAATACCCCGGCACTGTAGTGCTTTGTATGAGTGTTTTTGTTCAGAATTGATACCTTCCTTCAATCGCCTACACAGATGAGAAGAAATTTGAAGGGTGCACAGCAGATCAACTAGATATCAAGAAAGCATTGAGCAGTCGAATCGCTTTAGAAGATCAGCACCCATCGACCACATCACACACCAAGGCAGAGCACATGAGTCAATAGCAGGAAGGCATAGATTTCCAGGAACGGGCGCCCAGCTCAAGGACAGCCCGATCGCCAGCACAGGGCTTTCCCTCGTTCCCATCTCCATAACAGATCAGAGTCCGAGTATCTTTCCCTCATAAGTGCGTGGCATTGATACGATTCCCTTCATTCCGCCTCTCCCCATGAACATTGGACATTTTTGAAAGGTTGTCAGATGCTTAGTATTTTCCGATCCGTGCTCCTACTCCGACATGATGTGAAGAGATCAAGGTATCTGAGATGGATGGGTATGGGGGTACGAAGTGCTGCAGTAGATGCGCAAGAAAGCGTCTACCACTGGACGTTGCCCTGGGGAGCAGTCTCGGCGCCCCAGCCCTCAGTGGTGGTCTCAGCGGCACCGGTGGCAGCCCAGTCGGTCGCATCGGCGTCCCAGCTGCCGCCGGCAGTCTGAGCAGCAGCCTGGGAAGTGAAGGCACCAGCAGTGGCGCCAGAGACCTCCCACTCGCTGGTGAAGCCAGCCTCGACGGGACCAGTGCCAACCTCATCGGCGCCGGGAACCTTGGCCTCCTCCACACCGGCAGAGTCCTTGTTCTCCTCGGCCTCGGGGTCGCGGTAGAAGTACAGATCGGTCATGACGTCCCACTCAGTCTCGCGGGTAGCGAGCGTGCCGCGGAGACGGAGGACCTCACGGGCGAGCATCCACCAGACCAGACCAATGGCGTGACGACCCTTGTTGTTGGTGGGGATGGCCACGTCGACGAACTCGGTGGGGGAGTCGGTGTCGCAGAGGGCCTGTCTATGTTAGCCTGTTTTTTCGCCATTTACCGTCGCTGCACTTACAATGACCGGGATGTTGACGTATGAAGCCTCCTTGATGGCCTGCGCGTCGGTGCGGGGGTCGGTGACGATGATCAAGCGCGGCTCCTTGAACGAGCGGGTGATGTAATTGGTGAAGTTACCGGGGGTGAAGCGACCGGCGATAGCGACGGCACCGGTGTGCGCGGCGAACTTGAGGACAGCACGCTGACCGTAGGGACGAGCGGAGATGACACAGACTAGGTTCAATCAGCTACATGTCCCAATGTCACACCCTGGGCTCTGTTCGAGCTCTGGAGTGTGCAAACTAGGCATACGCACTGTCGGCGGGGTTGTCAATGGCGACGATGATGCGGGCGGCGAGCACAATCTTCTCCCAGGTCTTGCCAATGTTGATAACATTGATGCCATCGGGGCGCGTCTTCCACAGGTACGGCTCCATGTGCACCTGCATGTTCTTGGACCCGAGATGGCTCTGTGCGGCGAGCAGCATCTCGATGTCCTGCGACGTCGGGTTGAAAATGGCGGGGAGGTTGCTGGGAGCCATCTTTGCGGATTGGCGTCGAATTCAGCTGTGGTGGTGTAGAGAGGAAGGCGTGGTGAGGGAGATGTCGAAAGTTCGAGGTTCTGGAGGGGTCAGAAATTCTGTGTGCGGGCTGGTGAGCTAGCCGCGTTGGGTTGGGCTGGCCAAGCGCGATCATCGGCGCGGAATTTCTGTTCGGGAAAGACCTGGAGACGAACGAAGCAGCGGTGCAGCGCAGCATCAACAATGCCGCCGCGAATACCAGTCCCCTGCCTGCGGGCATCAAAACGTGCGTTCAATACTTCCAACGTCCAAGACGACAGCTAATTGTATGCAGCTTCCCTCCCCGCGTCCCAATTCGCCCTCCCGCTCCGCCCCTTCTCCGCATCGCCCGCCCTCGCAAAGTCTAGCCGTCACGGCAAGAAAGTAACCCACGATCCCTACCTACTCGCCCAGCAGGCCCGCAAGAAAGCCGCCAATCTCTCACGCCGCGCCGACATCGAAGCCGTACGCGTAGCCTCCCTCGGCGATCCCGTCCGCGGCAACTCCACCCCCTTCATCGAGTCCTTCCCATCCGCCTCGCCAATAAAATGGGAGGAAGGCAAGAAGGCCCCGATAGATAAAACCCATCTCAACTATGCGTTGCGACCCTATATGGTGGACAAGCAGTTGGAAAAGAGCCAGCGGATCGCAATTCCTTTGGACGAATTGAAGAGCAAGGCTGATGCGGCAGTGTCTCAAAGTACGGAACCCCAATACCCTTGGAGCCAGTATATTAAATATCCACCAGGGCTAGATCAATGGGGCAGCTCCACACCCGCCGAGCCGAAGGAGGAGGTTGATGTCGAAGAGCAGCGGAAGAAGGACCATGAGCGCGCGACTGAGGCCATCAAGAGGATCACCTCGCTAGACAATGGCAGCTCCAAGGACAGGATGCGTGTCAACGTCGCCCGCTGCGTCTCCACCTTCGGTCGCCACAACACTGACCGCATCATCCCGCCGCGCGCCCCGCCGCTTCCTGCTGTCAATGCAACGGAACCGCATGCCATTCGCCCCAAGACCAACGTCAAAGAGTTGAGGAAGCGCGTTGGACCCGATACAGGCTCGTCGGAGGTACAAATTGCCATTCTAACGGCTAAGATCAAGACACTGGCAGACTTCCTCGAGACGCGAGGAAAGGGCGACAAGCACAATAAGCGCAATCTGAGGCTACTTGTGCATAGACGGCAAAAACTTTTGCAGTATCTTCGGCGGAAGGAGAGAGGTGGGCCGAGGTGGCAGCACTGCATTGAGACGTTGGGCCTGACGGAAGGAACGTGGAGAGGTGAAATCAGCTTGTAAAATATTGCCATTGTAAAGTTTGGGCTGGAATGTGTATAGTCATTGTATAACACGCATTGGAATAGAGCGCATTGCATCGGGAAGAATTTATTACAAATTCACTCACATGTCCATCCCCGTTGTCTATACGACGTCGCAAAAGAAAAAAATCCATCGCAAAGAGGCCGATTTGAGATGGGAAAGATTTGGGTTATGCTTAAGTTCACAGCATATTTAATCGAATCGTGTATGAACTGGAGACAAACCAATTCTTCTTAGGCTCAAAACACAACCGTCTACTTGCAAGTTCTGCCTACCTCGGAATGAAGCTTCAAGCATTAAATGGGTACATAGGCATCACTATCCATGTAAACTGGGGGAAGCGTAGTAAATCTCATGAATATAACCCACAACGCAAGCTATGCAAAAAGTGCTAAAGTAGCTATGGTATATCCCACACCACATCTCTCCATGATGAAAAAAGAAAAACAGCATCCTTGAAACCCCCATCCCTCACACACTCTTCTCATAGAGCGTCAACCGATTTGCATTCCCACAAAACTCCATACTATCCCCTCCACAAACCATCCTACACTCCGTCTCCGCCCTCTTCTCACTCGCCCCCTTCATCACGCTCCCACAATAGCACTCCCCCCCATACTGCGTGCCAAAGAATATAGCTCCATTGCAGCTCAATGCACACTTCTCAATCGTCATCTGCGCATCAAAAAAGTGATCGTCTGCAAGCACGCGTGCGTTGACGCTGTCGGTGTAACAGCCTTTGTATGTGTAGTCGGTTATATCGGGGTTTCTGGGTACTTGGATAGCGCGCGTACTGTTGAAAATGTTTATACGGGAAGAGCCGCCACATTTGGAGGATGAATCGCCGGTGCAGGGCATGTTACAGTCGGATTCGGGATGTTTAGTTGTGTCTTCGAGGACGTTACCGCAGTAACATTCTGTAGACGGGAGTGTCAGTCCAGTGTTTTTATTTTATTGAGAAAGAGGACCACGGGTAGAAACAAGGGTAAGAACGTACCGTTACTGTATTCTACGCCAAAGTACTGATATCCGTTGCAGTAAGAGGCACATGATGCGTATGAGTTGTTCGCCGTGTTTCTCGATTGTCCCTCTAGTGCGCGGTTGGCTACATTGTCTGTGAGGCAGCCGATGTAGTTGTAGCCTGTGAGGGAGGGGCCTGAGGGTGTGGGTGCTGGGGTACTGCTGGTGATGGGTGTCGATGACGAGACGATGATTGAACTAGATAGTATTATCGAGCTAGAATCAAGCGATGGTGTTGGCGTCGGCGTCGGCGTCGGCGTTGGCGTCGGCGTTGTAGAGATTGAGTTTGACGGTATGGTGGGGCTTGAGCTGGCTGAAGGTGTAGGCGTCGGCGAGGAAGATACATCATGCTTCTGGTATAAATTCAGACGATTGCCAGCACCACAATACTCAGTGGTATTGCCAGCGCACAACATATTGCATTCTGTCGCAGGTCGAACAGCACTGCCAGTTCCAAGGGTGGCTCCGCAGTAGCATTCCCTACAGCAAGTCAGTAAGCCATAGCCATCGCCACTGGTCGAGGAGGAGGCTTACCGTCCATATTCAACACCAAAGTACTTGGAGCCGTTGCAGAACACTGCACACGATTCCACAGTCAGCGTGTCGCTGTTGGTCATCGTATCTCCAAGCGCACGGGTACCATCAGGCTCGTTGTAGCAGCCCTTGTAATTGTACCCAGATACTGGAGGGTTGGCAGGCGGGGAGTATTTGAGGTTTTTGTACAGGCTTATACGATTGCCGGCTCCACAGGTCTGGGTCGCGTCACCACCGCACGGCATGTTGCAGTCTGAAAGTGTTCTGATGGTACTGGTAGTATCGAGCGTGTTGCCGCAGTAGCACTCACTGCGCGACGCGTTAGCTTATTCTTGCATCATAGAGATGTGTGAAGATGTGACTTACCGTCCGTATTCAAGACCATAGTACTGGAATAGGGAGCAAAAGGTGGCGCATTTCTCCACTGTGATGGCTGCATCAAAGGTGGCTGACCCTGCCAGAGCCCGGGGGGCACCCGCGTCGTAGTGGCATCCTCGGAATTCTACAGTGCTGGGCGTCGGTGTAGAAGTTGGTGTAGTCGGCGTAGATGATGGCGTGGAGGACGGTGTAGAAGAGCTCAGTGGAGTGCAAGCGGTGGGCAAGTTGCTTGGGCTCTTCAGCTTGTCTGAAGAGCTGCCCGCGATCACAGCAAACACAGCAGAAGCAGCTTGCGAACCAGAAAAGGTGTAGCCGGCAGAGTACAGCTGGTAAGAACCAACAGCAGATTGGGATGCCATGGCCGCAGTGGCCGTCGATAAGGAGGGGACCGGATTTGGGCTCGCTCGCGGGTTCTTGACAACGACTTGCAAGTTCGGAGTGGATAACCCGTTTCGCACGGCGGCCACGACTGTGAGCTTGCCAGAGCTGTCGAGACAGCTCTGAGGGGATTGGAATATGACGGTGTCGTCCACTTTGAAGCCGTTGCCGTTATTGTCGAATGTTTGTGTCGCACCGCCAGCTGTGATTGCCACAGTGAAGGATGAGATGGATGTGGAGGCAGGGAGCTCGCTCGAGAAGCCGAAGAAGGCAAAGCTATCGTCAAAGCCTGAAGCGGTTCCCTTGATAGTTGTGTCGATTTGAGTTGGCACGGCAGCTCCAGTACGGTCCTTGTAGAGGAGCTGCACTTGGGCAATGTTTGCACGCTGGGTAGTACGGACGCGGACTTCTCCCGAGAACTTGATCTTCGAACCGCCCGCAAGCAGGGTAAGCTGTACATCATAGGGTTTGACCTCGTACGGGGTGACGGGATCCGTAAGTGTAACACTCTTGGGCACGACTTCGATCATCTTCTGGAACAACGACTGGCATACGTTCGAGAAAGAGCTTGTGTCTTGCATGGCAGATATAGTGACGTTGTTATCGGACCGGAAAACAACGGCATCTGAGTTCCTCTTGTTGGTCACGGATTTGCCAAAAACGAGGGGGTTGTTCGTTGTGCTCGATATATATTCGCTAGCAATCTTGCCGTCAAAATTAGAGGGTGTAGAATCCATGGTCGCAAAGTCGTTGGGAACGGTGCCCGCGTCCAGAATTAACGGGTTCTCTGAAGCATGCACACCACCCAAAGAATGGCCGCATGCCACCAACTGGATCATTCCCGGTGTTTCCAATCCTAACCTTAGGAATTGGTTTTTGAAGGTGCCGATTGCATTCTGCGGTTGGGGAACGGCTCCAACAGGCCCTGCTGTTGTGGCGTCGACTCGACCACCGCGTACCGGAACTATGGGACCGCCACAAGACCGGGTTGCTGTGTAGATGCCAGCAGCAACAATATCCGCAAAAGAGGTTTGGCTCGAGAAGAAGGGCGCCCACATGCCAACGGAGGATGGAAAAGCGTTGCCCGCGTTCTCGCTACTGGACAGCTCATAGGCAATTGAGCCATCCAATCCACCAACACCAGAGAAGACGTTACCACTGATTGCATCGTGAAAGACGGTCCGTACCCATTCCGCCGCGGTGATTCGTCCGGCCGTGACTCCTTTCGAGCAGGGTGTTACTGGAATCGCAAATCCCCTTGCGCGGTAACCCGAATTCAGGAACAGTATGTCCTCGAGTTCATCCGTAGATGCTGGCCAAGTCGGGGCTGCAGCAACTCCATATTGCTGACATGCGAGGAGGAACGTGAGCGCCGATGTCCTAGTAAACATGTTGTGATCCCGGCAGGCGATCAAGGTATAAAAAAGACGTTATTGAGGAACAACGAACGTGTGGGTGTCAAGTAAGAAATAAAAAAAAGCGCCACCTGAAGCGATGGCCGGGGTTGGTGAGATAGTAGACCAACTGCTGGGGTTATATAACGAAGGCCTCGCCGTTCGGTTGCTGCCAGACCCAGTACGGGGGATCGCTAGGCTAGAAGCATGCGGATAAGGAGTACGGTAACCTAGAGGCAGACTATATGCAAGAGAAAGAGCAGCGAGAGGGGGGCATCGCGCGAGGCGATGCCAATCGAGACGATGCTGCCATGGCTCGACCCAAGACAAATGAAAGATTCACAGCACGAGGCTGAAGACGGGAAAGGTGGTCAGAATAGGAAGAAGCTGGGGCCACATCGATATCTCTTCATGCACAGGCTAATAGACTGTGCATGTCTCGACAAGGGATAGCGAACCCTGAACGTGTGGCTGTCGAAATCCGAAGGAACCACATGGAACTGGACATTGGAGACGAGTATGGGCTGTAATTGGCAGTGCCAGGTCTGCTAAGGCTTCGCATGTGGAAATGAGCCACGGCTCGGGAGGCTAAAAGAGTCGCCGTCGTGGTCGTGCCCTCTGCCCTGGGCTAAGATGGATCTGTTGGCGTGGCGGTGGTGGTGGAGGACGTTTTTGATTCGACGGATAAGCGAATGATTGTCAGGGCGACTTCCCTGCGTCTATCGATCAGCCATCCCGCTCCACTACCGTAGTGGTGCATACACTCCGCTTCTTTCATAGGGATCTCTCTCACCTTTTCCGTAGCTATTGCAAACCGCAAGCAACTTTCATCTGTAGAAATCAAGGTCGAACGAACAGACGGAGTACATCCATTTGTGGTGGCATAATTCTCCCAGCTTGCCACTCACAAGCTTAGCCTTCTGCACCACCGCGTAGATCGCTGAATCGCGCCGCGGCTGGAACAGCACGGCCTCATCCACAACCTGGATACTGGGACCCGGAAGATACTCCGACACGCGGGCGCAGCCGATCCTCGAAAGACCAACCATGTTTTCTAACGGGTGTGGCAGCTGCACGAATCGACTCTAACGCTAGAGGAACGGCATCATGTGCATTTCAATCCGTGGTAGACGAGATTGTACGTACCACGGCACTCATGAGTAGAGACGAACTAGGCAGCGGCTTAAGCGACGTGGGCGTCATCGCTTCGCTATGCTCATGTGATATTCTATTAGCGAGTGCCGCACGAATAAGCAACTGCTGCTGGGCAATTCGAACATGCCGGTACGGCTTGCAAAGAGCGAAGCCTTGAGTGTCCTGAAAGAACGTAGTACGTCGTGAGGATGCAACGATCTAATGCCAGTTGATACGAACCTATCGACAAACCACATCAAGGTCGCTGCAGAACAGTTGGAATATCCTCACCGTGAGTCTCCCGCAAAAGCGGGACGACATATTTCTAGGCTTGCCCAGGGACTGCGGGCTTTGGTTAGCGGCCCGCTACCAAACCTTTTTTTCAGCCCGAGTCCCAGTACCAGCGGCACCATGGAGCCCGTGCATCGTCCGCTACCCTTTTCAGGCTTGGAGTATCGGCACCTTTTCAGCTGCACTCGTGGCTTTGTTGGACCCTCGGCATTCTACTAACACGCGTTCGTCCCTTGGAATAGGAACAGGAACTTGCACATGCCCATTCAAGCAGAGCCAGATTGATCATGGCCCTGAGAACTCACAGTCAGCCGGATTTGAGCCAAAAGTGTTCCGATATCGATGTTCTGCATTGTATCTTAGGGGACAGCGAGATAGGACCACAAATTATGAATTCTTCAAAGACACTCTCCCGGTCCAGAGGCTCCGTCTACACAATGGGGACAATCGGACGACAGAATATCTGCAAGAGCAACTTTGTTTCGGATCATAGATGTATCGTCAATATGGATCCCATGAAAATTCGGCAATGAAAGATCTAGCATCGTAAGATCAAATCCCCCAAACAGCCAATGACAGGTACGAGGGGTCTAGACAAGCTTGCACTAATATCGGTAGGACTCGTCGCAACATCACGACTTCTAGACCGACTTCCGGTATACCAGGCTATCGACCCACTCACCCTTGCACTCGTACACTTTCTCCGTCAAACTGATTTTTGAAAAACCAAGTCTTTCAGCCAATTTCCAGCTTCCCTCATTGCGCGGATCGCACTCGATCTCGAGTTCCAACGGACCGCCTAGCAACGGGATAAAAGTCTGTAGAGCCTCGGTCGCGAAACCTTTCCCCTGGTGTTCGGGTAGAAAGGAGAACCATAGATCTGCGTGGCAGTGGGCAACCCCTTTGCTGTCCCCAGCTCCTTGTTTCAGCTGTGCTCCCACTCGACCGATGAAGTTGCCATCTAACTCCACGGCGAGCTCAATGTGGGTACGTGGTACGGCGCAGGAGCTCCTGATGATGATTACGACCCTTTCACGCGCCTCTTTTTCACTCAACGGCCCGTACATTTGGTACCTCACAACCTCTTCCTTACTTTCCAGCTCAAAGCATCCTTTCTCATCAGCCAGCACAAATTCCCTCAGTAACAGCCTCTCCGTCTTCACGGCGCCGACTCGCTCCCCCTTCTTATTCACTGCTTCAATCTCTAGAAGCTCCTCCTCGTTCAGCAACCCCGCAGCCTTCAATATCTTCTGCAAGATGCCACTCTTCGCCTCAACGTAATCGACAATATTCGTTCCCTGCGTAGCAATTTGGCTTTTGAACGCGCCGTACTCGTCACGCAGGGCAGAATTGACGCGCAGGGTGTCCCGTACCCCGATGTGATTCCGCGTGTGGAGTGCGCCCTCTACGCATACGTAGATGTTTCTTTTTGGCGACTGGTTTGGATCTTTGAGCGCATGCCGGTCTGCAATACCGAGGTCGCCTAGGTGTACGAAGTTGGCGTTGGCGACGAGAGCGTTGATGGCCGGCTGCGCGTTCTCTCTTGTAACGATTATGTCGATGTCGATAATGGGCTTTGCAGCGAGGTTGGGAACTGATGTACTGCCCACGTGCTCGATGGAGATGATGTTGACGGACGCTAGGTGGGGCTGCAAGTCGGCTTTGATGCTCTCAAATTGCGAGGGCCAGGCTGGGTTGTATGGTTCTACTGTCACCGCCATGATCATCTCTGGGAGTGGATGCTGGCGTGGTGGGGTGGTGGGGTACGGTTGCCGGTTTGGGTGCCACTGTTCGGCTGATCAACTAGTCGATCCTCGACAGGAGTTCCTGGATTAGAGTGACGACGAGAGCGGACCGAACGAACGCATTGAAGATCCAGAGAGAGCCTGTTTTGCATCCTATATAGCCCTCAGCGTCTCGAGTCCAGGTCGACGATCAAACCCTTGCGCCCTTTACTGGGGTGAGTCATCAGCGTTGCGACGCCTCGTATTCAGCTCCTGCACCACAAAGGGGATCAGATGAATCAAAGAAACGTGTGCGAAACGCCGTCAATGATTGAGATGCTATCATATGCGTTGAGCGCCATGCTAGACCAGCTACAATGGGAAATGTGTATGGCAAAATCAAGCCTTTGCATCCTTGTCCTCATGCTCGACAACATCGCCATACTCGGGTGGCGCTTCCTCATACTCGACCGCAAGCAGCGCAATCTCGGCATCATCCACGACACTCTTCTTCTGCAGCAGGGCAAGGCGCCGCCTCACTAGCGTGACAGCGACGAATATGACAGCAAGAACGATAAGCACCAACCCATTGCGAGAGAAGAAGTGGCCCGTCTTCCATAGCAGCATGTGCCATGACCTTGTCAGCGTGCCAAATTGGCCATAGTAATCCCACTCGAGAGGGTTATACTGCGTCTGCACGATGGCAAGCCGTCCGCACTCCATCCTGAACGGCTGGACGCGATCTTTGCGCTCCACGACCTGGATGTCCTCGATGTAGAGTTGCTGGTCATCGAGATGCCGGTTTATCAGCACCTGTACCATCCTCTGCCCTTCCTTGTTCAGCATGTAGCTGCGCGGCTTCCGGCAGCTGATCAAGTGTGCGCCGAGGACGTCGAATTGGATCCAGGTCTTGCCTAACTCTTTGGTACCGACAATGGAATGCTCGTACTGCAAGTCAAAGTGTGCAAACTTGGTGCCCAGGTCCCAATTGGTATCCAGCATTTCCATGTCCGTCACCTTATCCATCGTGTCACGGGAGAGATTGGCGTGGACCTGGGGGGCCTGGATACCGAGAGGCAGAGGCGCAAGAGGGGCGACGCTCTTGCCGTCGAGGAAGAGGGCGCCGTCTCCAATAGTGAAGTTGAACAGCTGCACGCGTCAGCGCCAGCACCACTTTGGCAGTTGCAATGGGAGATACTTACAAGAGAGTTGTCCCGAGGCGGGTCCTGCCACGACTCATTTAAGGGCTTCCTAATACGAAAGGGACAGCCGACACACTCCAGCTTGACGACATAGCTCCGGTTTACCTCCACTGTCGTGATGGCCTCTGCGAGCTTCGGCAGCGATTCGCCATGTTCCTTGTACCAGTCGGCTGTCTTGTCGGCGGCAACGGCCCAGTCCGTATCAACGCCAATCCAATTCCTGGCGGACGCGACGGCGACGAGCGGAGCTATAGTAAAGAAGTACCGCATGGCTTCACGATAGTAGGCGAAGATGCAAATGAGTGATGCGCTTGGGAAAGCAAGGGGCGATCAACGGGGCGATATGCATCACGTCGCGGACCGGATGGTGGGTCCTTGCGCTAATGCGTGCACAGCCTAGTCTGTGTCGGCTTTCTATTTCGGGCTACTCGCATCCTCTGAGATGATGGATCTTACTGTTGTCCAACTTGCTGACTTTGCGCCATGGAGCACTCCCCGCTCTCTGTTTGGGAAGCAAGAGCTACATAGTGTTGGTTGCGTCCGATGTACACCATCCCCTCGGCACCGGGATGGCGTACATCGGACGCAACAACTCTCTATTACCCGCAGCCAATATCTTTAGCACCAGCAACAATCGCGATGGAGGATCAAATTCACCTCGCACCGGTCACCACGCCGTTCTCTCGCACCAATAATTCCTAGCGGCCCTCAGTTATGCTTGGCCGCGTATGGAACACGAAGCGAGTGTCGCTCCTCAGCCCCCACAATCACACGGCGGGCAGGCGCCAACGCTGCTCGCAACTCGGCCCCGTAGGACTGGGCGAATCAGATGGGACTCACCCCCTCGGGCGTCCGCTGACAGAGGTCGCCTTGAGGCCCAGCAATACGGCGCAGTACGGCACGGCACATGTACGGCACCCGAAGCGCATGTCCCAGCCAAACACAGCACGCCAATTCTCACTGCATGCTAGCGTAACGTTTGAGAAGCTGCAGTGATCTGGATATGTTATTTATCGCCCGCGAGATAGGCTAGGCGCTAGTGCTGTGCCCGTCTCAGCCTCAACCACGCCTTGCGTTGCCAAATACGATCCACAATTCCACCGAGCTGACTGCTAAGGCCTACAATACTTAAAGGCGGGCGGCCAGCCTCGTGCCACTCTGCATCCGTCTTCTCTCATCTCGATCAATCGTTGAGTCGCTTGTTTTCACATCTGGGTCTTTCCTGCCACTCCATTGGATCCTTTCCCTTTCGCTCACTGGCTGCACATTTGCGCCAACTTCGCTTCAGGCCTATCTGTGCTTGTTCATCCATCTCGTGCGAGATTTAAACTTTAGATCGTCTCGACTCCCAGCTGAATCCTGTGCTGTGATTCTGCGTCCTTTGTCGATCGACCACAACTTCTATCTCTTCAACCGCAACTGTATACGCACCGTCAACATGACGACCATCCAGAAGCAGGAATGGCACAACTCCGGCGCTTCTTGCTGCAGTCCCATGGGCACCTGTAAGTCTCCTGCGCGAGCATGTACGAACCCGAGCTAACAAATACAGGCTGCATGTCATGGTGGTGCCCCTGCTTTCAGTATGGCAAGACGCGTTACCGTTCTAAGAACAATGGCAACATGTCCGGCTACTCGTCCTGCAACAGCTCCGTACGTTTATGAGCAGATACCGCTCCATCGGCGCCCTTACTAACATTTCCCTAGTGTCTCGCCTTCTTTGGTCTCTGCTGTCTCGGCGTCTCCTTCATCCTCCCTATGATCAACCGGGGCGATATCCGCGCGAAATACCACCTCAAGGGCAACGCCTGCGGTGACTGCCTTTGCGCATGCTGCTGTCAGCCTTGCGACCAAACGCAGCAGGATAAGGAGATTACGTACCACGAGGAGCAGCGCCTTTTGGGGCAACAGCCTGGCAAAGTTGAGGGCATGCACTATTCGGCGCAGCAGCAGCAGCCTCAATTCCACCATGGTTGAGTGGTCGGTCGGCGTGAGAGTGCGAGGCGTGAATTACTGTTCTGTTGTGTTTTTTTAATCTCGTTGGGCTTCCGTCGAGTTGAATTTGTTGGTTAGTGCGATGGAGTTATAGGTGCGTCGATTGCGGGCTTTAATCGAGCGCTGCGGCACGGGTCGCTGATACCAAAATACCTATTTGTTTATTTTCACATCCAATCGTGCCTTTCTCTGCTCTTGCGTTAGTCTAAGAACTGAAGGGACGTGTTGCTCAACTAATTTTGTCAGTGCCCCACGACGCTCGGGTCCAGTAGCGGATCCGGGACGGTGTGCATTCGTGCATTTGCGCACGTTGAGTCTTGCGCCACACAGTCTACCAAACTTTGGTAGAATGACGGTATATCTAGCTCCTGGTGAGGTGTATAGCCACAAATTATCAGGAACGGTAGTGGGTCAGGTGCGCATGATTGTAAGTAGGAGCTTTTCAGTGATCTTTCTATCCAGTCTCGACATACACCAATGCTCTTGCACATTTAACGTTCAGTACAAGGACTTCTTCCAGCATACAATCGACACATTCATCAGAGAGGTCTTCCATTCCAAGATTACCAAATCGCATCGCATCGCTGCCATTTGAATTGCATTACTACAAGAACACTCGACATCGGCACTGCACTGCTTCCATCCACTTGCTCCCCGTCGACATTAGGCCTGAGCTACTACTCACTTATCGCTAGCAATGCGGTTCAATCTCCTCTCGCTGCTCTTCGTTCTCGCCGCCACTGTCATGGCCGTTTCAGACCCCGAACCGAAAGGCGAAGGCGGTCGCGGCAGCTTCAGTGGCAGTTCCTTCCGTGGCGGTTCATCATCCGGGTTTCGCTCCGGGGGCTCACCTTCTGGCTTCCACAGCGGTAGTTCTTCTTCGTCTGGTTTTCGTGGCGGATCGGGCTCAAAGTATGACACAGGATACAGATCGAGCTCAGGCTCCAAGTACGGCCCAGAGTGCAAACCAGGTTCAGGGTCAAGGACGAGTTCGGGTTCGAAGGTCGGTTGGAGTGCTGCGGGATTCGGCTTCGGATATTTGGTTGGAAGTGGAGCGAATACGCACCATCATCACCGTCATTATGGTTATGGACATGGATCTAACTCCAGTTGGGGAAATGGATGTGCGAGCAGTGCTGGGGAGAAGAGAAGTGTGGCACCGACGGGTGTCATTATGGTTGGGTTCGGTCTTGCGTTCATGGGGGCTGGGTTCGTATGATAAGAAGTAGGGGATGAGAGAGCTTGAAAGATCCGGTGCAGCGGTCCTGTTGCTATTACTATCTGCGGCGTATATTGAACTGTAGCAGCTGGTGTGAATGCAATTAGTTCACGTCTCTTCCTGTCCTGTACTTACGGCTGCGACAAAGAATTGGCGTGAGATGATTCGAAACAGCGAGCTACCTATCGTTGGTAAGTGTCACCATCAATTAGCGTCAAAAATGGAAGACCTGGTTATCTCAATTCGACAGTTCTTAGTATCCTGACTGTTCATCAGGACCATTAGTAAAGGGGAGCAGGGACTATGTTGATGGAATGGGGCATGCGACTAGCCGATGAGATCAACGCTTTGGTATGCTAGTCCCAATACCATCTATCTATTCACAATTACTGACTATCCAAGCCCGCGGTCGAAGCTACTCTCGCAGGACGCTGGCTTTACGAAAAAAAAATGGCTTTATCGTAAAGCACCACTATGCCGTCGAAGCTAAAAGGTTTTCGAGGGGAATAGCAAAGAGGCTTTTCTTCATGGAGAGGCCTCGAGCTAGAACCGAGTGATTTCGAAGCTTGAAGAGGAAAGTGTCTTGTGGAGCGAGGCAACTATGCTTGTTGTTGGCGTGTGGTTTTCTACGCTGCCGCTAAGCTGTATCAGAACTATACATGCTCTACTGGCAAATTGATGTCCTTATATATAGTATACTTACCGAATATACCTACAAGTCTCCCGTCAATTCATGTGTTTCCATTGAGGCCTAGTTGCGGCGTCGAGGATGTGGATGCATGCATGATTGAACTAGGCGAGATGCCGGTTAAGTTGGCATGCACATGCAGACGCCGGCCCAATTCGTCCCCTTCTAGCTGCCTTGCTCCACTTTTGTCAGCGCTGTCATTGTTTTAAAGCTCTTGGATTGCCAGCCAAACTTCGAGATATTCTTCGCTGAGACGAACAACATTATCATAGCTGTTCAAATTCATCGCAAGTCATCGAATACCGACTAAAAATAAATTCCAAACCGCCCATTCCAGCTTCGATAGTCATGTCCTTTGAAATCTATCCAACCACTGATGATGACTACTCTCAATTTGTCCCACCGCTTTTCGACACCATGGGCGCTGCTGGTTTTGTCGCGGGTCTATATCCGGAAAACGGAACGGACGAAGGAAAGAGGAAGGCGACGGAAAGATTCATGATCGAGGAGTTAGTATCCAGTATATATATCAGTGACAATTTAGTGACGTGAGATACAGGACAAGCAATCCGGGTATCAGATGGATGAAAGTGGTCGACAAGAGCACGACCGGAGAGGATGACAAGCCAAAGATCGTTGGAGTCGCGCAATGGGCTGTGCTAGAAGACGCAGCGCAGCACTACCCCAATTGCTTCGAGATCGCGCCTGATGGAACCTGGGCAAACGCTGTAGATAAGCAATATGCGGGCGAGCTGTGGGAAAGCTACATTCGGCCGAGGCGCAAGCTGCTAGAGAATGAGAAACTGCCAATACTTTGTGAGTTGGTCCAGCTTGCTCAGAAAAAGAATGGCTGAGAGATCGAGCTAACCTTGTGTCGTGCAGGCTTACAGATCCTTTGCGTATGGCCGGCGTACCAAAGACAAGGGGCGGGAACAAAGCTGATGGAATGGGGGTGTAATTTGGCCGATCAAATCAACGCTGTCTGCACCGTTGAAGCTTCGACTGCTGGGCAAATATTGTATGAGAAATGCGGATACAAATTGCAAGAGGAGTTCTCGCTGGCGGTTTCGGAGAGGTTTAGGCACAGGTTGTCGCCTGGTGGTATACGCTTCATGGTTAGGCCAAGAAAAGTAGCGGATTAGAGGTTCGAGGAGATTGAGATCTGGGGCTACCCTGATAATCACAATGCTCACATCGAAGGACATATTGATATAGGGTACGCGCTTGCCCGTTGGTGATGGTGGATCTTGCAAAAGTGGCGCTATATGACGTCGCCACCGAGCTATTATCTAGATAAAGAGCATTCGAAGGCGTAACTTCTGCTGCCGGCTTTCTGCACTTCCGTTACCCGGAACTCAGCATGCAGAATGGGCGCTTGATTCCCAAATTCCTCCATTTTATTTCTCATACATTCCATTCGAATTGAAAGCATTTGGAATATTTGGACGGCCAAGTCACCATAGACTATAGACTGGGATGCAGCACATCGAAACCTCTCGTCAAGGTAAAGGTGTTGTGTCGAAAATATGTTTGAAGTCACAGTAGATGAGAAAAGTTCAAATTCAAATGTAGTTTGTTGAACCAATCAGCAGTACAATGCACAACGGAATCTAAGCAGAGCTACATAATTTTCAGCAGTGGGCATGGGAACACGCACGGTGTTTGAAGAAGAGGCTGTACGGATAGTATAGTCCCCGTGAGTATCATTCTTATGAGGAATGTTGACAAGCAAAGAAAAGGAAGCACCAAAATTAGGATAGAGAGCTAGATCGAGTCTCTGATAATAAACGGTTACCATAGGTACTTAATTCTTGCTATGTATGGAATTTGATAAAGTCTCGCCGAGTGCCAAACAGTCTCGATGCCGGTTGAATGCTTTCAGCCTAGCCAATTGGACAGCTTCCTCTCTCAACGCTAGGCTTTCATCTATCCAATCAAGAATATTACTTTTGTTGGCATTGCACTGCCGGGATTGGCGAACAATCTACACCCTCTTGGTTGTTGATTGGATTTGCGCCATGCCAAATCGCAATAACGGCCTTGCTTGGCCAGTTCGCGAACAAATTTATAAAACCACCATGCGCCTCTAATTTAGCTAGAGCACCTTGTTAACTCTCCACTTGTTTGTACTTCCACTCGAAAACATGCGCTTTTCGTCATTGGTCTTCGCAGCTGTTCTGGCACCCATCGCTGGACTCGCTGCTCCAGTCAGCGATGCTTCTTTGTACGAAAGGGGAGAGAACTTGTGTAACAAGTACAAATCTCCGCCACAACTCTGCACTCCCGATGCATCTGTGACCGTGGCAGAGACAGCACAGAGGGCGTACAAGTTCTACAAGGCATTTGTTATTGATGGAGATGCGAGGACCATGTTCTCACTTATTGACAATTCTTATATCGTACGCACTACCCGACGTCGCTCGGGCAATTTTGAGGCTGAATATACCATAGCAACACCATCCAGGATATGCCAGTGGTCCACAAGCTATCTGGTCTTTGTTCTGTAATGGGCAACCAGCCGGAAGTGCTTCCAACTCGGCTTGGTGCTTCGATGCTTCCACAAACATGAGTTATGCGAGGTACTCGGTCACCGATCGCTGGCGCTGGGTAGGCGGATGCGTTCACGAGCATGTAAGTATACCATTTCGTTCAAGAACGGACCATTCTGACGGCTCTTCAGTGGGATCAAGGCGAGAAGATTCCAACAGACAAATGCTACAAGTTGAACACTACATTGTCTTCTTAGGGTTGGGGCGAAGCCATGCGCTTGGTAGCTAAACAAGATGGAATCGTCTTGGAGATCTCTGTCAGGATGATATTCTGGAGTAGTGAGCTAGCTCGAAATCTACTCGGCGTTCGAAGTGATTATTCTCTACCTCGGGCCATGCCACAGTCACAAAAAAAAACTGTCGTTTTCGTGCTGCTATATCCACATACATGCGTGTGATGTAAAGGGCTTAAACAGGTCACAATTCTAGGTGACGTTGTTCTCGGAGACCCTCGTATGTACCTGGTACCTACATCTTAGGGTCATTTGTAACAGTAGGTTTAGTACGCATGTCTGAGCTCAATAAGATACTGCTTTTATGCGATGTTCGGAATTCGGATGTGTGTGCGAAGATCATACTGCACAATTCAACTTTCCAGAGCAGGTACGCACCGCTCCGATGGCGATGCACGCGGAGATGAGCATGACGATGTGAGCATTCTACATTGGCGAATATTAAGCTCCTTTGAGCGTTCTAATTCACGTCGATATTGCGCGGTACGCTGCGGGTATTGAAGATGTGGAGCTGTCTTACTCGTCTAGCATCTATCTCACTCGGTCCACGGGCTGTTCAGATTCGACAAGTTGCTACCGAGCTCGGAACAAAGATATAGAACATGGCTGAATCAATAGCACAAGAAATACCAAGCTTCGAGTAGCGTAGCACGGCACCGCTTCGAAGACATGCACGTCTATGCAATGTTTGTGGGGTACTATCGTCGCATGACGTTCATAATCTCCATAAACGACACTGCATTCAGACGGTATTTATAAAGTAAGATTAAAGGGACTATCGACATCAAGATATCATTGGTTTGCGCATTATTTTATCCGAGCGCGAAACCAATCTTAGCCCGATCTGTCTTCCAGACCCTCTATCCCCCGCTTTTCGTTTCGGCGTGAGGTGCCGTGCTACCTTAACTTGATATCTACCACGACGCTATGTTATTTCCGTCCAGCCTATCCACGTCACACAGACGAGCGACAGCCGATTTAATGCCCTCCCAAGTCATGTCGTAACGTACGAACGGCGGAACGGGAGCCCCACTACATGCGTACAGCCGAAAAAAAGGCACGTGGAGCGGCAGACCGGAATTGGTTTATATTTCTTGCGGATCTTCTGCTTCGCTGCCGGTCGATATAAGACCCGAGTGCCCAGTCGAAGCTTGAGCGTTCAACAAACTGATCTCATACAAGCACTGATCACGATGCAGCTTTTCACAGCTTTAGCAACACTCGCGGCGGTTGTCACGGTCGGCGACTGCCAGCTCCAGAAGGTCAATGACTTCAATGCTGGTCCTACTAAGGTGGGCATGTATGCCTATGTTCCCAAGACTCTCACCAAGCCGGCACCCATCATCGTTGCGGTCCATCATTGCCAGGGTTCGGCGCAAGGATACTCCTCCTCCTCTCAATTGTTGCCCAAGGCCGACAAGTACGGCATTATTTTGATTTTCCCCAACTCGAAATCTGGTGGCGGGTGTTTCGATGTTGCTTCAGACGCTAGTATGTGTATTTGCTTACTCCCTTTTCGGCGTTGTTTCGTGGCGATGCTTCTTCCGCAAGATTTAACTTCAAGATACTCTTCACTAAAACATCATCGAACAGCTTTTAAACACAATGGCGGCGGCGACAGTCAGACGATTGCGAACATGGTCACATATGCTGTTGACAAGTACGGCGGAGATGCAAATAGGACATTTGCTGTTGGAACCAGCTCTGGCGCCATGTAAGTGTTGTTCCCATATCTCGCTATTGACGAGAACATGCCGCATTTCCCGTTTCACATCATTCCCATGGCCATATTCCCAGCTTACATTCATGTGAAAAGGATGGCCAACGTTCTTGCCGGCGCTTACCCCGACGTCTTCAAAGCCGCATCTGTCTACTCTGGTGTTCCAGATGGCTGCTTCGCAGTTGCGGGCTCGACCCCTACTCAAGACCCCCCGGGGTGGTCCAACAACTGCGCCAACGGCCAAGTCACGAAGACGGCTGCGCAGTGGGGCGACTTGGTGCGAGGATATTACCCCGGCTACACAGGACCGCGAACTAGGATGCAGATGTAAGTGAGCGTGGAAGCCTGCAAGGCTAATTTCCTCCGCATTCTCAGCGCTCAAAAGATGTGTCGCTAACAGGTGATACAGCTTTCACGGAACATCTGACAACACTCTACGCTACCCAAATTGTAAGTCGAAAATATTCACCTGCACTGCTTACTACCGCATACACATGCTTCATCCTTGGACCATGCAATCCCATTACATATTTCGTGTCATGCTAATTCATTTCGTAATAGATGCCGAACAATTGAAACAATGGTCCAACGTTCTTGGCCTCACGACCTCCAAGCAGGTGACCAACAACCCGCAAAGCGGCTATACCCAGACCATCTACGGTGAGGGTACATCGGCCACGGCACAGCTTGTCGGATACAGCGCGCAGGGTGTTGGACACACGGTCCCGCAACATCCCGATATGGATATTGCATTCTTCGGACTTGCTTAGTAAAGGTTGGACAGAAACCTTGAGAGAAGGAATACAAACCATATGTAGTTCTAACTAGAAGAAAAAACGAGCTCTGCCCAGAATTCATGGATATCCGTTTTCAGAACATGTGCTATTTATGAGACATGCAATATGGTTAAAGTCGTGCTGGCTAGGTCTTGTTGCGGGGAACACTTGAGGTTCCGACCCTGCTCATCCGAGTGATACGCATTTGATGCTGGATGTAACCACAGACTTTGGAGATAGCTGGATAAGTACGAGGCAAGTTGCTCAGTGGCTGTGTAAATATGTGCTGGTGGCCTAACTCTTCTCTCCGCAGCATGCACAACAATCTAGATAGGTCATAAGGGCGCTACCACCTTGTTGTCCGGGTATCACCAGGCTGGTGGCCTTACAATGTATAAGAAGGCCTTGAACGTTGCCGGTTGTTAGACTACAGCTTGAGCAGCTACCCATCTCATTCAACTATGCTTTCTCTACCTACGCTCACGACGCTTTTGGCGGCGGCCTCCTTAAGCGAGGCTCACTGTAAGAGGATTGAAACAGTTTCCTGCCCATGTTGGTAACTATCAGATCAAGATACCTTCGTGCGCCTTGCACACAATGGCATATGGCAACCCCCAATAAGCTTCATGCGGTACGTACCCCTTACCGTGCACCCAGTGAGTCAACTAGTCCCAAGTTAACTCACACAGCAACACCACATCGCCCTTCACCGAGAAACCCAACCTCCCAAAGGACCAAGGATACCGCGGCTGGAGCTTCCCCACCTACACATACGACAGTCCTAACTCTATACGCTGCGGTCGCGGCAACATGGATTCGGCCGCCGCCACCGATGTATTGAAAGTCAAGGCAGGTGATACGATAGAGTTTATCGTTGTTGGCGGAATGGTGGAGCCGAGGTATTGGGATAATAGAGATTTGGTCCAGTGGGATGACTGTCCAGATGGAAGGGGAGCATGTAATACGAGGTCTGATGACCCAGACAAAGTATGTTCACAGGATGTTCCACTTTCAATGCTTGATTAACGATGCTCGCAGTCTATCTTGCCCTTCGTCATCTTTCACCCGGGTCCCGTCGTGATGCACCTCTCCAAAGTCCCCAAAGGACAAGACATCCACAAATACGACGGCAGCGGCGAATGGGTCAAGATCTATACCCTGGGCCTAGAGATCCGGAAAGAGCTTTACTATCCCGTATTCTGGCTTCCTGAAAATGGCGGACAGTTACAGTTACCACCCCGGGTGAGCCCCTGAAGTCGTCTCCACCGCGGACATTTATGCTAAATTGAGCGACAGTTCATCGCCACCATTCCCAAGCAAACCCCAGCAGGCCAGTACCTTCTGCGCGTTGACTCGGTGTACTACGGCGATGTCAATTGGGATGCCCAAATGTACCCTTCGTGCGCTCAGATCGAGGTGATGAGCGATGTCACTGGAGCTCTTCCGAAGGGTATCAGGATTCCTGAAAACCTGTCTAAAGATTCACCCGGTACGTATGGTCTTTCTGGAACTGTTACAATAAATTAATTCATGTGAAAGGAATGTTGTATGTGAAAGACTGGCCGAATGGATATACTTACCCTGGAGGTCCGTTATGGGATGGTGAGAAGCTCGTCCAGGACGACCCGCCACGCTTGGATCCAGATTTGAGAGCGACGCCTTGATTTACGTTAGGTGTGGATGAGTGACAAGATTGGATGCAACGAAAGCTACGACTGGTGAGACTAATGTGATTCAAAAATTAGTAGTGGTCTGGGGATCTAACATAATTTAATGAGCCCAGGCGATAGTGTTCAATCTACAATCACATTGCTCAGTACTCGTCCTTGCACCCCCATTCCTTCACCCACCTCTTCACCGTCCTAATTTCCCAGAGATGCGCTTCTCGGATATAATCCGGCTCGGCCGTGATATTTTTGATGCCCGTGCTATCCCAATGATGACCTCCCCCAGCTATCAGGTAGCTCGGATGCAAATCACTGCTTATCCTCGTCTTTTCCGACAAGTGAGAATGGTAGCACAAATCGACCCAGACATCAACATCGCCATCAATAAGAGCCAACTTAGGGGCTTGGATATCGTAGCCGCCGTATTTAAGGTTCTCGTTTAAATCCGGGGTGGAAGGGATCGAATTATACGTTCCCGGTGGAAATGCCCATGTACACCACTGTTGCGAATAGGGAGCCCGAAGGACACGTGAGATGAGAGATGGACCGTGCTCTGGTGCGCTTATGTAGCCTCCTGATTCGGTACAGGTTGTGTATAGATAGCTTCTGTCAGCGCTATTCGTGATGTCGGACCAATATGATGCGTTTTGGGAGAGGCCGAAGCAACCGTTATTCGTGCTTGCGTAGTCACCGCTCTCACAGAGGGGTAGTAGTGTGGCATTAACGTAGCTTGCATAGCCACCTAGACCGGTCCACGGGTCTCCATGAGTATACTTGGAAAGTTGGAAGTCGACTGCTGCGACCGAGGCGGGTGGAGATGGGTTGGTAACGTTGGAGCAGAAGGCGTAGAAATCTTCGGCGCTTCGCTCAGGCACCCAATTGAGCTCCTGCCTGAAAAACGACCGTAAGATTAGTGGACGTATCAGTGCAGGATTTGTACCCCGTGCACATACCAGGTGTTCGTCGGGTAGAACATGGGCCCTCCAACTAATTCCTCGTCAGTAAAGAGTCTTCGCACGAGGAAAAGAACTGCAGCTTACTAGGATAGCTTATCGTCTGCGCAAAGTCCCCAATATTTTGTAGCGCACTCAGACCGAACAAAGCCTTCAATTCCGCGATTGCGTCCTGGTTCTCGGATTCTATAATTTGATCAATTTTATCGACAATATCAACAATTCTCGATATGCAGTCTGCTGGACCAAACTTGATGATCGGATTGTACCACTCTGGGTACTCCAATTTTGTATAAGTGGTTGCGCTGCTTCCAATGCCTCCCGCAAAGAGTGAGTTGAACGTCTTCATGGTATAAGCTGTTTGTGCGCCTGCTAGGCTACCGCCGTACATGATCCAAGGCGTTTCCGCACCATTGAGTGTGGCGTTGAGTCCAGTAAAGGTAGCATGTTGGCGGAAATAAGCATTGTCCGCAATTGCTATTAGTTTGTCAGATCGTTGCATGTATCAAACGTGCTGAAGATTGATTTACTTTGTTCGGTAGTCAAGTAGCGCAGATCGTCGGTCGTAGAGATATTGAATGGATACGATTCTCCGTAGTACCTATTTTCAAGAATGACTCCAAGTCCGTTGGTAGCATTCATGAGGATCTGAATGACTGGAAACGTTAGCTTCAAGATACGAATTGGCCGGGGGTAGTATAACTTACTGCCCGTCTCCAAATTCGAGAAGCGGCTTTCGCCGCTGGTTTCGCCCCCGATGTAGAGAAACACGGGACCTCCAGGCTTGTAATATGAAGAGTCGAAGAAGTATCTCTGCTTGAATGTCGTGTTTAAATGCGGTTCATATTTCTCGTTGTCAGGGAAGTGGTCAATCTGCGCTGGTCAGTCGAGATTGATTGATTCGATGCAGAGTGTGCATACCGGCTGGTCGATAACATGAGCTTCATATGTCGCATCATCGCTTTGTCTCTTTTTCAGCGTCAATTCATTCGATCTGCGCCGTAGCGTGGGAGATGCCACGCTCAAAGCCACGAGGCTCGTCAGGATCATTCGAAACAACATAACGAGATGCAATATCGAGGAAGTACGCTATCACGGGTATTCCGGAGGCAATGCGAGGTATATACGTGAGGATAGTCGGTGGGGCAGCTCGTATCTTCGGTTCGTCATCTTCCGGAATAGGCAGGTAGGTCAAGCATTGCTGGTAAGCCGCGCTAAAGCTTCGCAAAGCTTGTCAATTCTTGACTTCTAGAGAGGTCTTCGCGTTATATCCGAGTCGCATCGCGTCGTTATCTTCATTATGGCGTCATCTGACCATCGTCGCAGGCTTGCTCAGGCAGGTGCGGACAAATATGCAACGGAGTCATGCGGGCGAAATGCGGGTGGGAATATATGGGTGAAGGCTTGTTCAACAAGCGTGGTTTCTGTGTTACAGGGGAGGTATTCAATGAGGTAGTTGACGTTATCCTCGATCGGATGGATGACGTCAACTGGGTACTCCGTTCAGACGTCGATGCGTTCACCCTCAAGCTTGCCCTCGCAAATTCCTCAATAAATCAACTCAGGTTGATCCAATCTCCCAAAAACTGACGTATGGCAAAGAACCTCACTTCACGAACATGCTTGTTCCCAGCTAAAATCACCTCGGGAATACTGCAGATGATGTTGACGCCAGACAAGTCACGAGCATAGGGTCAAGCAGCACGCAGTTCGGGCTGGAGTCGACGTTTCCTGCTGGTCTCTAAATTGGGTATGTTTACGACTGAGCTATTTCCCTCGGCTGCCAAAAGGATGGCATCTGGAACTTAGACGTTGCGAATTATGCCGTGAATTTATATGCACGCAGGCTCGTCCAACACAACAGAAGCTAAGACCACCCTAGATGAGCTCTGCCGACTTGTCACACCAGACTTAGCAGCGTTCCGGAAGTGATGTCGCGTAGAGACTCCCGTTCTTCAACCCAAAGAAGATTTCATTTGGCGCCAGAAAGAGATCCGCTCTGATGGGTCATAGCTCAAGTTTAGAGCCTCGTAATGAGGTCATATGATTCCAGCCCATAGTTTGACAGTGTGTTGTGGTGCAGCAAGCTCTGATTGATTATTCGTTGCTTGGCCAATTTCGAATTCACTGTCGCAGCCCTTCTACTAACGTCTATGCTCTTATTCCCACAAAGCGCTATCACCTGTACACAAGCCCCAGAACCGAACGCACACCGACTCTGCACGATTCTTCCAGGCCGAAGCTTTACATTCGGCAGACAATCGCCGTGCATTGTTCTGCACGCATCCAGCATCTGCAAATAAAACCCACAAACCTCTGCTTACTCGCCACTGCTTATATACAAGACTTCTCCACTGAAGCAATCTTCAAATCCACCAACCCCCGCCAGAGCTCCTCCTTGCAACAAGCAGCACATACTTCAGTAGAAGTCCTACCGTCCGTATACTCAGACGCTCGCATCCAGATACTTCTCATAACACTGAACAACCCGCACTCAAGATGTCCAACAAGAGATGGTCTACAGAAGAGTCTGCCTATCTTCTCGTATGTATCGAGCAAAACGTTAAGCACGGCTTGACGTGGAACGATGATCTGGTCAATATCATGGCAGCCAAGGGCTTCGCTAGAGGCCAGAAGTCTCTGCGCCCGAAAGCTCTCGGACTGGAGACGAAGTTCAAGAAGCAGGGATCTAAGCAAAAACTTCTCGAGAACGGTCCTGGATGTCTTGAATTGGATGACGAGATGATGGACGCCATGGAGGCTGCGCGCGCACTGTATGTATTGCCTTGTAGACCACATCGAGAGATATGAATTGCTGCACGCCGCTGCGCAGCGAAGTGTACCGACGTTCCTCTGGAAAGATTGTGCTGACCTTGGTTCTTAGGTACTCCGGAGATGCGACCAATGCATTCGCTTCCAGCTCGAAGCACGGGGGAGCAACCAGTGAAGCTCAACATGCCGAAGCCGGACGAAAGTCGACAAGAAAGCGAGCGCGCGACGCCAACGCCGACGAAGAAGGTGCGAGCAAGCGCAAGAAGCCGAACGACGCCGCACACACGCAATCAAACAAGCCGCAAACCGCCCGCCCAGCGAAAGCAAACCGCTCGACTCGCGCAACCCGACGCGTGTTGAGGGAGCCGAGCGAGGGCTGGATAGCGCAGTCAGCTGGCGCGAAGAAGGAAAAGGGCAAGGCCCGTGCAGTGTCTACACCTTCCACGCAGATTCCAGATGACGACAACAGCCATCGCGCACTGGATCTCCTCGATACTTCCTACACGCAGATACGCAACTACCTCCTAGATATGATTCAGAACGGATCGCCGGCTTCTGCCGCGCGCATCATCAGCCTGGAGGCACAGCTTGCCGCTGCCCAAGCGCAGAATGCCGCGCTGGAGGCTCAACTCAACGAAGCACACCAAGGGAATGCTGAGTTAACGGGCGGGAGCAGCTCCCCGCCGCAGATTCTAGAAGTTCAGGCCCCCAGCACGAGCAGCGAGGCGTCGGAGAATGACACTACTCGAGCCTCTCTGGCTGCCGCCGCGGTGCAATCTGACCTCGCGTCAGTAGATGACGCAGACTCCACGATGAGCGATGCCTTTCGTTCAGATCCGCTTGCCACTCCAGCCAGGCCTCTTCGCGACCATCAGGACGAGTTCGGGATGTATTTCGAAGGTGATACGCCGGATCCGACCATCCTCGACCCAACCCAGATTCAGCATTCGCCGCCCGCTGCGCACATTGATTCTGGCGAGGCCACGGCCAGGGCGGAGGAGTTTCCGGAGGATGATGTTGACTATGGTAATACTACAACTCTCCCTTGAAGTGGGTAGGGATAAAACGGTTTGGTCATGTGTAAGAAAGAGTGGACATGGGTCGTCGGACCGGAAGTACTTCCTTATGTGTTCTGGTTGAAAGGTTACAACCGGACTTTTGTGTTCAATAGAAATGCGCATGAGAACAGCCGCGTAGATGAGTGGGGCGAACGTGCATAGATTAATCTGACCTGACCAAGTATATCTGATCACGTCCCTGCACGCTGTTTGCTTTCAACACCTTAGCCCACGTTTCCCTTCCATCATCATGAAAGCGGCCGTTTTAAACATCGTCCTTCTCCCCACGATACGCCAGGTCGCTGCTCACTGTAAACAGCCTTTCAATTGCGTGACTTCTATATGCTGACATCAGGTTTGATTACTTCAACTACCTCATCGCAAACGAGACCATCTTCCCAAGATGGGAATACATTCGCCCCGTTCTTAACGGAAGCGGTTTACCTGACATCAACTACCTCCCGTGGCCATTGCACGACATCTCATCCACCGACTACCGCTGCGGACAAAACACTACAGGTGTCGGGGAAAATACCAAGATATCTACTCTGGTGGCGGGCGGTAAGATCGGGTTCAGGCCAAGCCTTTATAATGTCGGAGTAGGCATGAATAATCCTTTTACCGATGCTAGATACTGATATAGTATGCAGCGAAACATGACTGCTTGGCATGACGGTCCCTTGCAAGCATACCTCAGCCGCAGTCCAGAGCAAACCCGAGACGGCTTGAAGTCGTGGGATGGCGATGGCGAGTATTTCAAGATTGCGGAAAGTCACCCTGAAGATCCAACGAGCTGGTTCTACAATACATATCGAAGTAATGGCACACTCAATACCGTATGTTGCGCTTTCACTGCCCATGTTCATCATCACTCCGGAAGCTCACCATGTCAACAGTGGAATTTCACCATACCCGCAACCACCCCACCAGGACTATATCTCCTCCGCGCCGAAAGCGTTTACCCTTCCACGGTATTCAACCGCTCGCAATTCTTTGTGAATTGTGCGCAGGTGGAGATTGTGGGGTCGGGGGGTCCGAAGACGGAGCCGGGTCCGACGGTCAAATTCCCAGGGGCTTTTGATCTTTCTCATCCTGGTGAGTTGAAGCGTAATGGGAGCGGCCTGATCATCAGAATTGATTGCTAATGAGAACAGGTGTCTTGATAACCGAAGAGGTCAAGCGTAATTGGACTCTGTATGAGTATCCCGGGCCAACGGTGTGGACTGGATAGTATCCCTGTCTTGGCTAAGTAGCTCACTACCTGTTTATACCTTCTACCTACAGCGCTACTCTTTTGTTACTTAAAACTGGTGTAGTGGTTAGCTGTACGTAGAAACTATGATTGCGTGTAAACAAGTATAGCCTTACACTTTACTGTGACTAGTAGCTCTACACTATAGCTACCTGTGGAGCCAAAGAAACCTGATGTCATCTCCACTTCGCCATCAAAGAAAACCTATAACGTCGTAAACTCATAGGCACGAACCTCGGTCCAAGGGATTCCTGCGATTGACGACTTCGCAGTGGTCGTCTCTCCGGTTGGTCCGTCGCAAATTCTGAATGCCCTTGTAATCGGGGGCATTGGCTGGAATATACGCATGCGCCAGTCGAATTGCTCTTCCATAAGTTGCTGCTGCAATCTGTCTATGCTCACGTTGTTCTCATATTATATATCTATCGCCAATCTGAAGGTGCACGTTGTCTCAGGTCTGAAGCCTTCCGGTAATGCGTGAGGATGCCTTCTGTAGGGAGCGCTTTGGCACTAGTACTCGTCACTTCTAAATCACAGGAGCACCAGTGTGTTTCGAACTCTCATATTCTGCTACCTACAGGTATTTCAGCGGATTGTTAATTGTTATCTTGGCAGCATATCCCCTAGATTCGCAAATTCCCACGAATTCTTCGGCGCTATCAATCCCTTACAACCACTGCGCTTTTGATGAAGAGTCCTTCGACTGCAACCTTCACCAGGAATCTCGAGACACGAGAGACACTGACGCTATCGGTCATGCGCATTCCGTCACCCTTGCTGTCCAGTATTTGCACGTCCGCCTTCGTGTCTGTCAGCTTCTGCTTCGGATCGTCGAATTGCAGCCTTGAAGCCCTCACAAGAGTCCAATCCATCTTCGTCAATCGAATCTCCGTATCTACGAGGCAATGGTCCTCGAGCGCATACTTGATGTTGGTCCACCCCATGAATGCCTTGGATAGCCACGGTAGGTTGGCCCATGAATCCCCGACACCTGCTGTAGACATCACTATAACGCGATAGATGCCGGCATGCCCCAGAACCTCGCAAATATTGGCGCACGAGTCGGCTAAGAAGCGCGGAGGCGAGACCTGAAGCGCAAAAGGGTTGTCGGACTCGCGGACCGTGTTCAATGTGATGATCGCTGCAGAAAGCGTAAGTGAAGGCGTTGCGGAGAGAGCGCTTTTTATGTCGGGCTTCGATAGAGGCGAGCCAGTGACGACGGTCAGGCCAGGACAAGGTGTGAGGGTACTAGATGCACGGACGAGGGCTATTGCTGTATGACCTTGTGAGAGTAAATCAGATACGACGTGCCGGCCGGTTCGTCCAGTGGTACCGAGGAGGAGGAAATGCATGGTAATCGATGATGAGAAGTACAGATGAGTACTCGTCTGCCCAAGCTTGTGAGGAGACGAAGACGCTCCGTTTGAACAGGGCGACGGGTTTGCGGATGTATTTATGGAATTGACCACCACGGTCGGTTTAAACCATTTCGGAGATAAAGTCGGCCGCTGATTGGCTTGTTCGGTCTGCACACTAAAGACAGGAGCCGCATGCAATCTTATGCACGTACCCCGAACGACTCATTACTTCCCTGCTACCTTGAAATGCGGTAGGTGATGTAATAGACGGTGTGACCGCGTGATACATCAGTGAGGCACAGAACTACGTCTAGGCTATCTTCAACAGTCACTTTCTCTCAAAAAAGTAATCCTCACTTTCGCATTCACAGTGTGGAACGTTGCATTCCAACAGCATTTGGCAGTGCTGCCGGCCTTCTCCCGCTCGTCTTGCTAGCTATGAATTGCGCGGGCTCCGATGACTGTGAAAAGACAAGATTCAGATGCGTGGCTCGGAAAAACTGCACCGATTTGCCATAAATATCAGCGTACTTTAGATTGCTCCCCTTGATCACTTCTAGTCCCACTGCACATTTTATAAGCCTTTACTCTTTCACCCACATTGCTAGCTACGCTCTGCAATCTGTCGTTCTCGGTCCGCAGTTCGGCATAAAGATCTGGCGAGCAGTCTAGTACCCCCAATAGAACGATTTTCAGTATCAGATGGAACAGGCGCATGAAAGACACTGAAAGAAGCTCAGAACCAGTAATTTTGATCTCCGGATGAACGCGTTCAAGATCAATGAGCCACAGATCTAGAGATGAAAGCAAAAATGCTTTCTCGGGTAGTAGTCGAAGAGCGCTTCCTGCCGATTCGACCTGCGAAACTCTGCCGAGAAACTCAATCGTCGATGCAGCGATCCTTGTAAGCTCTGTCCGCATGTCGGGTGCAATCGTGCGAAGGTAGCGAGATTCAACAGGTTGTTTATGCGGCTCGACCAAACACACAGACATCGTCGTCCCGCTTATATCGGCTCTTGTGGGAGGATCCGCAAATTTACATGGCCCAGCGAACAGCTTGATGATGAAAACATCTATGAAGGGTAGCTGGTCATGGTTTGCTGGCACCAATATGTCCGCGGCGATAAAATTTGCCCTTGCCCGATACTCGTGCATAATCCTGAGTCCTTGAATGATATGCTGGGCCATAGCAGCGTAGTTCCCCCGTACTTGCTCAATGCTGATGAAAATCTGGCAGCAAAGTAATGCCGACTTCACTTCGAAGGAGCCCGGAGACGACAAGTTAGACGCGAGGCCCCTCAATGCCATGCAGTATTGCTGGAGACCATAGTCATAGCCCAGGGTCTGCTGCGCAACAGACGCTGGAACGTCTCCGCACCTCTCGAGATCTTCCCGAAGAGCTCTAAGAGACGAGACTGCGTGTCGTATTGGCGGATCACTCAAGCTGGCTTGGAGGACTTGCCTAGCTTCTTCGCCACAGTCCAGTTTCACGTCAAAAATAGTCTTGGTCGAGAAGTAACGATTGAGAAGGTCGATGTCCTGAGGGGCGATCTCAGTTATGTTGGGTCGGAAAATTTGTAAACCAGCGGCGGACTTGATGCCACCAGCTCGAGCATTGTTGATGGGTTGACTGGTGAAGAATCTAAAGGGAGACTCGTAGCCGTCGCAAGTACGACCGGTGTCGACACATTTCTGGCAAGCTGGCTTGCTCTCGTCGCATTTGACTTTCCTAATTCTACTGCCAAGTTAGCACAATTACTGCATAGCTGATTTCCCGTCTGAAGTCTCAGTCTTGAAGTGTAGACCAGTGATGGGATCTAGGACTGACCTGCAGGTTGCACAACCAGTCTTGACTTTGGTTCTACACTGAACATTCCGTTTGCGGGCGACAAGGCTTCCGGCCATCGTTGGGCGAGGGTGGGACAGGCGCTTGTCGCGTAACACCCTACAGATAAGCGGAAGATTCGTAGCAAGCAATAAATCCGAGCAGACAAATGAAATGATGCACCTGGCTCCATCACCGGAACCAAGAGGCAGGCAAGTCGGTGTCGCCTTGTGTCAAGTGTGTTGTTGAGGAGCCGGCGTCAGCGCTAGCTCGATTGGGTAGCGAAAGCGAGTCCACCAATCATACGTGCTGTGCAAAGGACTTTACCTTTCCTTCTATGTACCAGCACACTCCACATTCCTGCGACTGACTGACGCGATGGTCATGACTTCGCTCCGAGGCCCAGTCTTTTCAATCGACATATATACCGAGATGCTAGCCCATATTCTTCCGAGAGGAGTTCTTACGCATGTCGAAGCTCATCACGAACAGCCCTGAATTCGTGTCGAAACTACTACGCAGCTCGAAAATGCCAGCTTTCACTCTGTATGGCTCTCGCGGTTCGACCAACACCGATCGTGTCCGCCTGACTCTCGCCGAAGGCGGCTTCACGGATTTTGAATTCGTGCCTGTCAATTTGCAAAGAGGGGAACAGAAAGTGGGTAAACCGTTTCTCTTGGAAGACGACGCGGCTATTCCACGCGTGAGCAAATTTATTATCGCTGACGCCGCCGCACTCAGTCCGAAGAAAACATGAAACGTCACCCGTGGGGTAAAGTACCCGTCGTTACTTTCCCCGATGGGTTCACTCTCTACGAGAGTCGCGCAATCTGCAAATACTTCGCGAGGAAGTACTCCTTCCCACTTTTACCCTCGGACTCCGACGTGGAAGCCGCGGCGCTTTTCGACCAAGCGCAGTCCACAGAAATGCTCTACTTCGCCGAGCCTGCAGGTAGAATTGGATATGAGAAATTTGTCAAAAGGTTCATGGGGCTGCCTACCGATGATGCCGTTGTCTCAAATGCACTAAGTGCGCTCAAGTTGTTTTTCGACGTGGCAGAACGTCTCCTACAACACAACAACTACATGGCTGGAAAGGACTTCACTCTCGTGGATATCTACTATATTCCGCTGATCCGAAGACTTTTCGCATGCGGGTACGGAGACGTCATACTCAGTCGCAGAGCTGTGAGTGCTTGGTGGGACCTCTGCATGAATAGGCCAGCCATAGAGAAGATGATAGCCACTGACAAGGGGGCTGGGGCTGCTGCTCGTAAATAGGATAGGAAGCAATTTAAAGAGGATCCGCGTGTGAACACTTTGCAGCTGTGAAGGGCATGTAACTAATCACGCTGGGATTGCTGATTCTGTGCCTGACAATGAGACTGAGGCTTGGTAATCACGAGAGTGACATGCACACTACACACAGCTTATGAATCAACTGGAGATATCTCGGATTTCGGGTGGTGCGTGAAGGGATGACGATACATCCTCTATGCAAGTATTGGGGGGTGCAAATCACTATAATAAAGGACGAAATACTACACTTATTATGCGGTCTAGGTACTTCTCTCTCCTCTTTCCAAACAACCCCCAACACAAGGATTCACTACAATGTCGAGTCGTGTTCACAACGTGATAGTGTTTGCTGCAAGTATGAATCCAAGGTGAAATTCCGTGACGATACTAATGCACTGGGCCACAGGCAGGCGGAACTCTTGGCAAAGTTCTGGTGAACGCACTGGACCAGCGTGGATTCGCCGTCTCAGCCGTGACCAGACCCTCATCAACAACAGCATTCCCCGCCCACATTGCTGTACATCGCGTTGCATACGACGACCTAGAAGGTCTGACGAAGGCTTTCAGCGGCCAGGACGCCGTCGTTTCGACCATCGGCACGTTCGGCGCTAATGACCAGTTAACAGCCGTTGATGCAGCTATCGCTGCAGGCGTGTACCGGTTCCTACCAAGCGAATACGGAGGGAACACATCGCTTCAGGGGGTCACGGGATACCCAAGTTTTGCTCCTGTCAAGAAGGATGTTGTTGCCCGCCTCCGCAAGGCAGAGGAGCAGGGGCTTACGTGGTCAGCGCTCTGTACCGGCATTTTCTTCTCTTGGGTAGGATTCACAAACATTTCAACTCTATCTCTTTAGCTGACAAATCTTTTTCGCAGGTTCTCGAGCAAGGGGACGGATGCCTTGGTTGGGACGTCGAGAAGCGCGAGGCCACCATCTACGATTCGGGCGATCAACAGTTTGACACCACCACCATACAACAGCTTGTACGCGCCGTTACATCGATCCTCCGTCACCCGAATGAGACCTCGAATCAGTACATATTTGTCAACTCATTCACCTTGACGCAGAACCTGTTGCTATCGACGCTGGAACGTCTCCAAAACACCAAGTATGATACAAGCGCAGATGAAGCTGTGGCAATTGCCGCGCGTGGTGAAGAGAAACTGAATCGTGGTGACTACAGTGGATATCCAGATATCGTGACAGGCTGTAGTTACGCGTCTTGGAATTATTCCCATTTTGAACCGGCGGTGGTTGCGAAGTGGAAAACGACGCTAGATTTGAATGAAGTGGAAGACGTTGATACCGTCATTTCCGAAGTGCTACAGAACAAAGGGTTGATGGCCATATAACCCTTATATAGCCGTCACCGTTAGCTATGAGCTATAGCTAGATTTGATAGTGAGATATCGCCAATGCTGAGATAAATTTTTGGTTTCGCTCACGAGTGTAAGCCATCCCACAATAGCTTTTAGCTCGCATTTACTAGTACTAGTACCCGGAGGGATAGATGAGCGTGAGAAAGCAATGGTGATGATCCTTGATTGCACAAAATTGATATATGTGTGCTTCCAGATGTCGACAATGAGTACATGAACCCATTTCAAAGTCAACTTAACATGAAGAGCAGGCGCATGAGTTCCGGCTAAAGCACAATCCTGGTTCTGCACGCATTGCTGCAAATGTGTAGTGTTGGTTGTAAACAAATCTATACGTTGGAGTAAGAATTACGTTGCGGCGTACTCATCATAGGGCTCCCCCTCTCCATCCCTCGACAAGCGCCGCGACCAAAGCCTTCAATACCTCAACACCAACACCCACCTCCTCCTCTCCCCGCAACATCGGCACATGCAAAAACACAACATCCCTCCTACCCGTCCTCCTCTGCATCTCCAACAAACTAACATAATAAATAAAGCCGCAAACAAACGTGCCCACATCGTCGCTCATCCTCACATCCACCACCTTATTCACCTTACCTTTCTCCTTTGCTTTCGCCGTCCCCTTCTCCTTTAAACCGATTTTCGAACAAGCATTTTGCCATAGAGATACAGTCGTCGCGAGATCCAGCGATGTTGACAGAGACGACGCTGCTTTACCAAAAACCTTTTTATTCTCCGCCCTCGTGAACACCCTTCGATCCTGCCCCGGAATATCGTGATAACCATCCTTCATCGCACTTTGCTCAATGGCATAATAGTCCCTATCCATAGCCAGACCGACATGTACAATCAAGTCCGGTTTATGCTCTTCTATAAGCTTCGTCGTTTGCAAATGAATAGGGTGGTAGGATGCGGGTATGTAGGTGTTAGGGATGATGAGACGAATGGTGTGGCCAGTGGATGATGGGATGGTGGGAGGGAGGTTGCGCACGATTTCCCACGAGGGGTTTGTCGATATGTCGAGGAAGGGCTTGCGATTGTTAGCATTGAGGTGAGCAAGATAGGTACAAGGTGGATGGGATTTACGCCGAAGCCGGTTATGAGGACACGGGTTTCGATTGTAGGGCTAGTTTCGAGCATTGCTAGGATTGAGTGGTTATTTTTGTGAGTGTTTTCGTGCTGCGACGAAACAGCTTGATATTCGAGAGGTACCGAGGTCTGAGTCACGCGTCGTCTATTGCCGCCCTTCATGCGTCCTGAAGAGCTTAGCGCTGTTCTGCCTTCGCCCTTTTCCTACGAGGTTTCTGACGATATCGTGGCAGTCGTGAGACTAAACCAAAACTGTGAGTACCCGCAGTTGCGGTCTGGACAGCATTGCGACGAAGGGATGTTGACTCCTTGGGTCGGGGTATAAATTCTGTAAAGTTCAGCAAGGGTATCTGTGTGTAAAGTCTTGCAAGCGCGGCGCATTTGGTATCCAGTAAGTGATGGTTTGAAGGCAGGGCTGAGCAGGAGAATTGAATTCGAGGCTCATGCAAGTGATAATGAGAATATCTAAAGTAGTGTACAAGGGGTATCTAATACTAGGAGAGGCGTAAGGAACGTTCACGATGGCAATGAGAAACATTGCAAATTCTAAAAGCAAGGAAAAAGCCTAGGACATGCCAGTAACACCATCAACCGAGCAAGCCGTAGGAAAATATAAAGAGACCAACGGAAGACACAGTCTGTTCAAGGTTAGTGAAGCTGTTCCTCGAGGCCACAAGAAATTTCTGAGACATACCAATACCATCCGATCGAAATTATTTAGAGCGGAAGTACTGCTCGAGTCATAAGTTTGGCGCGTATAATAGACAGTGTTGCACTGTCCATACGGTGACGGGCTGGCTAGAATTGATGGAAGCCCTGGAGTCGGATATACATTCAACTGTCCGCTCGTCGTAGTTGCTGGCGAAGCCCTTGCCAGCTCCCCGTCGATATTGTCGCAAAACTGCCAGCCCAGCACGCTTTCGTTTTTACTGTTGCTACCGGACAACACATTCGCGAGAGCTGAGTAGCCCTGGGCGCTGAAGTAGCCGTAGCATGCGTCCGCGGCTAAGTCGAAGCGGGCAGTGGCGAGGGCAGTAACAGAGGCGGATTGTTCGTGGGATGATGTAACGCTAGGATCCCGCGTTCTTGTAGTATCGGTAGAAGTTGGAGAACAGTACATGGAGGTTGTGGTGGGTTTGTAGCACGCGCAGCGAGCTTGTTCAGAGGGAGCAAGATCGTAGAAGGACGTCGTTGCTGAAGCACAGGAAGATAGGATGGAGGCATAGTCTGTGCAGGCTGCATAGGCCGATGCTGACAGTGTACTCGTTGGTGAAACTAGAGTGCGGTTAGACTATTTGGGGATGGTTGAAGACTAGAGATACTAACAGGAGAGTGGCTTGGAGGTACACCCCTGCGTTATGCTGGGCATTACACTGATACCCTGCAGGCCTGTGGGCGTACATGTCGGCGTTGAAAGAATAGCTTCGACGACCCTAGATATCTCTTTTGTTGCGTCTGTGCCGTTGGTGCCGTTGAGGCTTGATTCTAGGGACCCCAGCACCTCTTGTGCCTGCTCTTGCGCTGGGAGAAAGCCGTCATTGGAGAGGGGTTCATAGTCGTCGACGCCCGAGTCTGGAGCGTCATCATCCCCGTCTCCACCACCACCACCACCTCCTCCTCCAATCTTTGGACGACTTGGTCTTGAACCCGAACCACCACCTCCACCACCACCTCCTGGACCCCTACCACCGCCACCTCCACCTCCACCACCTCCTCCGCCTCCTCCTTTTCCCCCACCCCCTCCACCGCCGCCTCCCCTGCCACCTCCGCCGCCGCCACCACCGCCTCCTCCTCCTCCTCCCCCTCCCCCTCCACCGCCAGCCGCTACTGCAAGCGCGACGTTGGAGAAAATGGTCAAGGCTATCAGGGGAATTGTAGAACGCATAGTTGGAAATGTGTACGGAGCGAAGTAAGAGACGAATGGACCATCTAATGTATCTCGTGCGATGCCTGGGGCTTAGACATCATGTCCTAGCTAAGGCCCCCGAAAGGATTCCGGTCAAGGGTCCGTGCGTTGTACGTCGTTTCATATGTTGTACATTGAAGAAAGGTTACCTTGAAGACGAGAGAATTAAGGGTAGATTGAATTCGAAATGCTAGAGAAAGAGAGCAAGAACTTGGAGGCCAAACCCACCACCATATGGCTTTATCTTGACCCGTGAGGTTATCAGAGATAGCGGTGCAAGGAACTTTCCCCGGGCGAATTGACCGAGCGCATTGCACTAGAGTGGACGCCTTACAATCAGAGGGCGATCGCCCACGGTGGATGACATCAAAAGTGAGGCTTTGCGCATGGCTGAGCACCCCATCGAACACCGGAGGAGGAAAGGGTTGGGTGGCGACAATACCAAGAGGGCACGAGCCCTCTGCTAGAACGAGTAACACCGAGACCTGGCACACGTAAATACCGCAGGCATCAGCATATGCTTCGAACGTGGCTGATGCGGCGCAAGAGGGTTTGAACGGGGTGATGCGCTTTGGTCAGATGCCGAGAAGGCTCAACGCGAGGCGGAAGCAGAACGCAGGGCTGAGCAGTGGCACCTGGGGGAAGACGGAGTGCTGAGTCAGAAGTGCTAGCCTCTTTAGGCGTCCGCATCTTTCGTCCATCATTGGCTCAGACCGTTTATAGCTACCTCCGCCTCTATCGTAGAAAGGTTTTGAATGCCATGGGCTCTCTCCCGGCATCATGTAGATTGACGAGGGCTACGTTGCGCTTCACTCCTCCCTCCCCTCCCGGACTCCTTCTATCTGTATCCACACCAAGGGGAGGATGCCGTTCGGACAGCCCGTGGAAGCTTGATGAATACGCTTCCTATGCTCCTCACCACCGCGTCGCTACTACTACAAGCATTTTTTTGAAACGTGTTCGACCGGATACATGATAGTCTAGCAATGCGACATACGCGCACACAAATACCTTAGTATGTTGAGCTTCTCCGTCCCTACTATGCCAAGCATTGATCGGTAACTGGCTGGCTCCGACATCGCCGAGGCGGCTGTATCATTCACGAAATATTATTCTGCCGGCTTGAGTCACTCACTCGCCCGTCATTCGCACCACCATGTCTCCTGCTACCCTACATTCCTGATCAATTGCACTTGCCAGCCTCCAATTGACCTACGCGATCCGGTCGCAAGGCGAAACAATACCCTATTGAACCCCGCGCCATCGGCACGCACCACTCCCCCTCCTCCCCCTCCCCTCACCCCCGCCGGCAGCATGGTGACCAATGGAGCTGCAGCTGAGCCCACCACGGTCAAGATCCTAGGCAAGGACTCGATCGTAGTGGACTACGGAATCTGGCAAAACTACGTTGCGCGCGATCTTCTCACCAGCAATCCCTCATCGACCTACGTCCTCATCACCGACACCAACCTCGCGCCCCTCTACATCCCCGCCTTCCAAAAGAGTTTCGACCACGAAGCATCCTCACAAAAAACTCCGCCGCGCCTCCTCACCTACCAGATCCCTCCTGGCGAGAACTCGAAATCGCGCAACACCAAAGGCGTGGTGGAAGACTGGCTGTTGTCGCAAGGATGCACACGGGACACAGTCATAATCGCGCTGGGGGGCGGAGTGATTGGGGACATGATTGGCTTCGTTGCGGCGACATACATGAGGGGCATCAAGTTTGTGCAGGTGCCCACGACGCTGTTGGCCATGGTGGACTCATCGATTGGCGGCAAGACGGCTGTTGACACGCCCGCGGGAAAGAACCTGGTGGGCGCGTTTTGGCAGCCGGAGCGGATATACATTGACCTGCAATTCTTGGAGTCGCTGCCCAAGAGAGAAGTCGTCAATGGCATGGCTGAGGTGGTCAAGGTAGGCAATGCCTAGAGTAATTGTGACGGGGTTGCGCTGAATGTGCTAGACTGCCGCCATCTGGAACGAGGACGAGTTCACAGCCCTCGAGGGCAACGCCGAAGCGATCCTGCACGCCATCGACCAAAAGCCCATCAACGGCCGTCGAAACCTCGACAACATCGCCTCTATACTCAAGCGTATAGTCATCGGGTCGGTGCGAGTCAAGGCAGAGGTGGTGTCGGCCGACGAGCGAGAGGGCGGCCTGCGCAACCTGCTCAACTTTGGACACTCGATCGGCCACGCCATGGAAGCGATTCTGACACCTCAAGTACTGCACGGAGAAGCAGTCGCAATTGGTATGGTGAAAGAGGCCGAGCTGGCCAGATACCTGGGTGTGCTGGATCCTTCGGCTGTTGCACGATTGTCCAAGTGCCTTGCAAGCTATGGACTGCCTACCTCGCTCGCCGATAAAACGGTGCGGAGGCGCACGGCCAACAAGCACTGCCCGGTCGACGAGCTCATCAGAATCATGGCCGTCGATAAGAAGAATGCGGGCAAGCAGAAGAAAATAGTGCTGCTGTCGGGCATCGGCCGGACCTACGAGAAGAAGGCGAGCTCCGTCGATGACAGGGACATCAGAATCATCCTCTCCCCCAGCGTGCTTGTACACCCGGGCATCCCGTCGGGTTCAAATGTGATATGCTCGCCCCCAGGATCGAAGAGCATATCAAATCGCGTGCTCGTGTTGGCTGCGCTTGGCTCTGGACCGTGCAGAATTACCAACTTGCTACACTCCGACGACACTCAGGTCATGCTGGACGCCTTGGCGCGCATGCAGGCAGCTACCTTTTCGTGGCAGAACGATGGCAAGGAGCTTGTTGTTACAGGAAATGGCGGCAACTTGAAGGCCACCGACGACGAGCTTTATCTGGGCAACGCGGGGACAGCCTCCCGTTTCCTGACCTCGGTGGCCGCGCTAGCGAATCCATCAGGTTCTGTGACTTCCACAGTTCTGACTGGAAATGCGCGTATGAAGGAACGCCCGATCGGTCCCTTGGTCAAATCTCTCCGGTCCATGGGAGTTGATGTCCATTACAAAGAGGCAGAAGGCAGCTTGCCTGTGCGAGTAGCCTCGTGCGGAGGTTTCGGTGCCAGCTCCGGCGAGCGAGCGTTCACTGGCGAGATTGAGTTGGCCGCGACAGTTTCATCACAATACGTTTCGTCGATTCTCATGTGCGCGCCGTACTCAAAGAAGCCCGTCACTCTTCGTCTCGTGGGCGGCAAGCCTATCTCTCAACCATATATCGACATGACCATTTCCATGATGGCTGCCTTTGGCGTACAAGTCGAGAAATCGCTGAGCGAGCCCAACACCTATCACATCCCAAGCAAGGCTTATACAAATCCGGCGGAGTACGTCGTGGAAAGCGACGCCAGCTCAGCTACGTACCCGCTGGCAATCGCAGCCATTACAGGAACAACATGCACAGTGCCCAACATCGGCTCTGGCTCGCTCCAAGGCGACGCACGCTTTGCCATCGAAGTACTGAAACCGATGGGTTGCAAGGTTGAGCAATCAAAGACCTCCACAACTGTCACTGGACCTCCGAGAGGCGGCCTCAAGGCAGTCAAAGAAATTGACATGGAGCCAATGACTGACGCTTTTCTCACTGCGTCGGTGCTAGCAGCCGTAGCATCTTCAAACGGGTCTTCAGCCACGACACGCATTTACGGCATAGCAAATCAGCGTGTCAAAGAATGTAATCGAATTCAAGCTATGGAAGATGAGCTTGCCAAGTTCGGGATTACCTGCCGGCAATTTGACGATGGCATCGAGGTGGACGGGAGGGGCTACCGGCTCGACGCACCCAAGGCCGGCATTCATTGCTACGATGACCATCGGGTTGCAATGAGCTTTGCCGTCCTCTCGCTTGTGGCGCCTCAACCAGTGCTCATCCTTGAAAAGGACTGCACAGGGAAGACATGGCCAGGATACTGGGATATTTTGAACCAGCTATTCAAGGCCGATCTCGACGGTGTTGAGCAGTCGCTTGTTCTTCGTGATACGCACCACGGGCTTAAGACACATGAGAAGTCTATAATCATCATAGGCATGCGCGGTGCCGGGAAGACAACCACTGGCGGTTGGGCAGCTCGCCATTTGGGGTGGCCGCTCCTCGATCTCGACACTGGCCTTGAGGAACATCTCAGTATGAAAATCCCCGAGATCATCAAGACGAAGGGTTGGGATGGTTTCCGCGACGAGGAACGCGATTTCTTGCAGAAGACGTTGAAAGAGAAGCCAACTGGACACATCCTCGCATGTGGCGGTGGCGTTGTTGAGGTTGCCGAAACACGCGACATCCTCAAGAATTATCAGAAAGATGGCGGCATTGTGTTGCTAGTCACCCGCGACATCGCCAAGGTCATGGGCTTCCTACAAATCGACAAAACGCGGCCTGCATATGTTGAGGACATGATGGGGGTGTGGCTGCGAAGGAAGCCATGGTACTTGGAGTGCAGCAACTATCACTTCCACAGCCAGAGTGTCGATTCTGTCGGTCTGGCCAATACGCTAGAAGACTTCTCGAGGTTTCTTGATCTCATATCCGGCAAAGGCACGGCGATGCAGAAGCTGAAGAAGCGGAAACAATCATTCTTCGTTTGCCTGTCTGCGCCTCAGATCCTGCCTTGGGTCAAGAAACTGCCGGAGATCATAGTTGGTGCTGATGCGGTCGAGCTGCGTGTTGATCTCTTGGAGGATCCGAACTCATCGGAGGGCATGCCTTCGCCCGAGTTTGTTGTCGACCAAATCGCGCTGATGCGAACCGTCGTTCCCATACCGCTAATCTTCACGTTGCGAACCAAAGCTCAGGGTGGAAAATTCCCAGATGAAGCATACAACGAGGCTCAGCAGCTGTACCGTACGGCGTTACGACTAGGAGCCGAATTTGTCGACCTGGAAATGACAATGCCCGAGGAGATTCTGCGAGAGGTGTCAGAGAACCGAGGCTTTACGAACATCATCGCGTCACACCACGATCCTCGAGGACAGCTCTCATGGAGTAACGGATCCTGGATACCATTCTACAATCGCGCGCTTCAGTATGGAAATGTTATCAAGCTTGTCGGCACAGCGAAGACCTTACAGGACAATTTCGCCCTCGCTGAATTCAAGGCCTGGGCTGAAACGTCGCACCCCATTCCCGTCATCGCTATCAACATGGGTGAGCATGGCAAGCTGAGTCGCATACTCAACAACTTCATGACGCCTGTCTCACATCATTTGCTTCCCTCTGCCACTGCACCGGGCCAGCTCTCTGCCACTGATATTCGTCAAGGTCTCGCGTTGATGGGCGAGATTTCGCCTAAGAAGTTCTGCATCTTCGGCAGTCCCGTGCAGCAAAGCCGCTCGCCAGCCATGCACAATACCCTCTTCCGTGAAACCGGGCTCCCCCACTCGTACGGCATCCACGAAACCACCAATATCGATGATCTTAAGGACTTTATACGTGGACCAGACTTTGGTGGCGCCTCAGTTACAATACCGTTGAAGCTGGACGTGATTCCTCTCTTGGATCGTCTGGGCCCAGAAGTGAACGCGATCGGCGCCGTGAATACCATCGTCCCCGAAGTTGAAGTCAATGAAACAACGAATGAAGAGGTAACGCGCCTCGTAGGACGCAATACAGACTATCTCGGCATGGTCCTCGTGCTCCGGAACGCTGGTGCACAGGGTAGCGCGGGCCTACAGTCTGCGCTCGTGATCGGAGGAGGTGGCACTTCTCGCGCAGCTATCTACGCATTACATGAGATGCAGTATTCGCCCATCTACGTCCTCGGCCGCAATCCCGAGAAGATGGAAAAGCTAAAAAGTGTCTTCCCCAACTCCTACGACCTCCGCATAATCACTTCCCCCGACTACGTCAAGAATCTCGAAAAGATACCAACAGTAGCTATCGGCACCATCCCCGCGGACCAACCCATAGATCACAGCATCCGCGAAACACTCTGCAGCCTCTTCGAAGCTGCGACCGAGCAATCGGAAGCTCAGGCCGAAGGCAAGGCCGAGCCGCCCATCGGTACGCTGCCGCCTGGTGGTAAGCGCATCTTGTTGGAGATGGCGTATAAACCGCCTGTCACGGCCTTGATCCAGTTGGCAAGGGATGCGGGGTGGGAGACTGTGAATGGACTTGAGGTGCTTGTGGGTCAGGGGGTTTGGCAATTTGAGTATTGGACTGGGATAAAGCCGTTGTATGAGGTTGCTAGGGTGAGTCGGTGATTTTTTCTTTTGATGAAGTAAGTTGTACTGACTTACATTAGGATGCTGTGATGGGTGCTTGAGTTACCTGGAAGGTGGATGTGGGTGTCAGCATCATTTGCGGGATGAGAGTTGTGACTTGATAGGTTGTTGGCATATCTGAGAGTCGGATTGCAAAGCTGGTTAAGCTCATCTGAAGGGGTCTTTGCGCCTATTTACTTGGACACAGACACCCGCTCTTAACGGTCCACGGCGCACCGGTACCTCCGGATGGGCGTACAGTTTCGTGGTGTCGGGGATCTTCTCCGGTGCGATAGGGAAGTGTAGATTTGCAGTAGGAATAGATAACGATGTACTCGAAAGCTTCAACATTGGCTTGCATTGCTTCTTCAATGCCCCTGCAACACCACGAGATTCGTCAATGCATCACATGTCTTGGGCCAGCGACAGGATCTGGAGATACTCAGGACGCCGTACAGCGCGTCTTCAAGTCCTCAATAGCACTCTCGTCCAGCTTTACCACGTCCGCGTACGTGCGAAGACGCGGGTATGATGCGGCGAGATAGGAGCTCAGCGAATCATGAACAACGACTTTGTGTACTAATGGTGTGTGATGCTCGTACACAGTTGAAGGTTAAAGAGGATGTAAGGAGCTTTGAGATGATGAGCATGGAGCAAGGGGTATGAGGCAGAGCAGGATAACGTTAGAAAAGCAGCGCCCAACCACCTCCAGGCTCTAAACAAGCTCCGACGTAGCTATTGTTGCGCGTATTCAGTAGACTTGAGAACTTTGCATGTAGGTGCGCTAAACAGGTACCTTTATGACCAAATAAACATAAATCTGTGGTCGTGAACTAGGGCCTATGGCCATTTGATGATTCTAGATTGGCTGGTACCACTATGAACAATATCAAACCTCGCTGTTCAGATTGTGGTGTTTGACTGGTTGAGCTGGTGAATCAGCGCGCACGTGATTTGCCAGCTAATCGATAGCAAGACAAATCTGCTTGTAGCCTAGTGCCTTTCTCCTGCCACGCCTACGAGCCAGCGACCTGCCCGCGCAACCCTCGAACCTACGGCACCCATTTTCCAATTGAGTAGATGCCCATTTCGTTCGCCGGAGCAAAGAAGCGCAAGATTCGCCATTTCCGACCCGTGTTCAAGATGAATCGTCCCACGGAAACCCACCTGGATGCCCCACAATCAGGCCTTTTGGCCCTCGTCGACGAAGTGCTTCTCGCCATTATCGACCAAATCGACTCGAAGGAAACGCTCTGTAACCTCGCTTCTGTATGTGCTCGCTTCCAAGGCCTTACTGAACCGTACATCTGGCGTTCGTTACTCGTAACCAAAGGTAGCCATGCTCGTCGCGTGGCCGCATCCCTCGACAGCCGCGAGACTCGCCCATCTCATGTTCACGAACTCTCTATTCGCTATCCAGATGAACACCGAGAGGGAATCGAAGAGCTGAAGCATTTCATCGGCTTGATGGAAAAGTTACGTCATTTGACCATTGAATCGCCTTGTCCTAACAATTCGGAATGGACGCGCAATACGTATTTTGATGGGTCTACGAGAATTGACTATCGGGCGCTGCTTGAGGCAGCTGTGTACCCTATCGCCGGTGCACCGCCTGTACTGCCGATGCTGCAATCCCGTGAGCTTCGAGCAGCAACTGTGGAATCTTTTCGAGCTGACTTTACTAGTCACACTTCATGGGCACGGTCCTGATGATAGAAAATTCGTCTTTGGCCGCTCTGCGGTCATGTTCTTCCATCCGACTTTGCGACGCATTACGCTCTCTTGCACGAACTTCGACGCGGGCATTACTCACGATAGCATACCAGCAGAGAAGAGGAAGTCCACGCCTCTCCAGTCTCTAACCTTGATTGAGTGCAACGTCAACGTCAAGTTTCTCGATGTAATACTGAGTCTCCCGAAAGCACTGAAAGAGCTTGATATTGGCGAACGGCTTCATGTGTTCCCAGAATGTATTCCTTCCGATGACGCAACAACGCGAACATCGCATCCACTCTTCATGGAAGCACTTGCGCGTCAAGCCGACTCGCTGGAACGTCTTTCTCACATAAGCGGCAACGTCGATCACATCTTCTACAGTCAAACGGACGACTCCGGACCTAGTAGGTTCCGCGATCTCACGAACCTCAAATTTCTGGAGCTTGGCATTGAATCAACCATTGGGGCTCGTCTGGAGGTAAATGATTATCCAGAGTCTCTTGAGACTCTGAAAATTACGGATGCCTCTTGGGCCAACAGCGTCCCACCAACAGAGCAATTCCTTCGCCACCCTTCGAAAGTACTCAGACGCTGCATCGATCTCGTCAGGCACATGGCCCGACCCGTGGATCTCGATGTGCGATTCAGCAATGGCGACTGCGAGCAAATTCTCACCACCATACCTACCGGCAACCTCGCGGTAATACTACCAACAGTCCTAGGAGGACCAGTTCGCGCGCCTGTTTACAAGCTAGCGACGGAGCTCCAGTCGCGAGGCTCACGTCTTCGTCTTTTTGCGAACAAGTTCTCCACCGACCGCACCTTCATTCCGCCGTTCATGTACGGTGAAGAGATGCCGACGGAAAGGCAATTTTATGACTCGGAGGACTTTTGGCGGCTGGGAGGCACAAATTATCGGGTTATGGATGACGAGGATTTCCATGCTGAGGTGCTGAAGAAGCCTCGGATGACCTGTCAGGAGTGCGAGAGACAAGGACGTGAGTGCTATAACGGTGGAGATGGCTCGACTTGCATCTATTGCGAAAACGGACTCGGACCGTGTGTTTATGATGAGTAGGGGTTTTTGGGTTTTCGAGATTCCATGGTGGGTGTACGAACTGCGTCGTGATTGAGCGATAATGTGTCACCGGTATCAAACGACAGGTGCGGAGACGCTTCCGGATGCGCTTTGCAGACAACTGTATACCACGACCTGATACTCCATCATTAGGACGCTTTCCTACGCAGTCTGTCACAATTACGCTAAAACGACAACACCGACCGAAAATTCTCCTAACGCAAGGCTACGAAGTTGATAAAGCTCACCCAAGAGGCGCTCAGCACCTGTTCGTTCATACTGGCAGTCGCGCGGTCTCACGATTAGTACGCAACCTGTACACCGGCTCAGGCGCAGTCTCCCATGATCAACTCGAAGCGCAAACCCACTTTTCGGACCCAGCACACTCCTTAAGTTCGGCTTCTTCCTGGCTCTCTCTCTCAGCTTTGTCCCTGGTCGCAATTCTTCACTCCAGCGAGTAACCCGCAATCCATACCATGGTGCGTTGGTACCTCGACAACAGAATACTGGCGTTATCGACTAATGGATGGCAAAATGAGACGCGAAGCGTGCGTTGGTGCCATCAGTGCAAAGCCATCAGTAGGACACTTTCCAACAGTCTCCCTCTGCAAGGCCAGCTACGTCGGGAGACACTGAACGACCAACCAAATACCTCCTTATATACAGTCCAACAGTGGCTATACGACTGCGTTCTGGGCGCCTGAAGGCATGTTTTTGGGGATCTGATAAGCGTGTGCGTGATCCGTGAATCTGCCCCTTGTGCGGAAGTGGATCGGGATAATGGCCCCACGGAAGAGCGCCCTCGTGTTGATACCACGCACATGGAGCCTATCTCGACGAGGTTTGAGAGGCAGCTAGCGATCCGGCCCAGTGTGAAAGCTTTGAGGGGTACAGATTCGAAGGGGCCACCGAGTTCAGAAATTGTGGTGTGAGAGTGGGGTGGATGTATTGTCAGGTGTAGTCTAGTCAGAGGTGCGCCTTCAATGCTCGAATGGTGTAGATTTAAACCTATGCTTGTAGAAATCAAGTGATTGGATATGTGAAGCCATCGATGAATACGGCGAGTCAGTAATCGTTTTGTAAGTCTAAACATTAAGCGACGTGAAGAAAGCTAAAGTGAATGGTGGTTAATGGCGGCGGGCATACGACATATGCGAGCCCACGTAGTCAGTCACATATAGCCCTTTTCTGTAGGAGCACTGTCCAAGCCACTCTTCGAAGCTTGTCATGCACCGGTTGCTAACCTTTCATAATCTATAGCATTGCAGCTATCTAAACTGTATATCTCCAATGGGGAGGGTGTGCAATTGTTGAAACACGTTCTCTCGCAAAATATGCAGTGTGAAGCTCCTAACCCCATCTAATCGTTCAAACGCTCGAAAATGTTGAATACTCACACACAAAGACCATGCTGCCAACGCCGTACCCAGTCAAGAAACATCCCACCAAGCAACATCTAAAACAATCCATCGATCTCGCCCGTCTCGGGGTCGACATCAACGTTCAGATAGCCCGGCGCAGTAGGCAGACCCGGAATAGTCTGAATATCTGCCGCCAACGCGTACAGATACCCAGCTCCAGCCGCCATCCTCACATCGCGGATAGGAACCGTGAATCCCGTTGGCGCACCCTTGAGAGCAGGGTCATGACTGAGGGAGTACTGTGTTTTCGCCACGCAGATAGGTAGGTTACCCAGTCCCTGCGCGACATACGTATCGAGCTTCTTCTGCGCTAGCTCGGAGAACTCGACCTTGTCTGCGCCGTACATGCGTTTGCCAATTGCTTCTATGCGCTCTTGAACTGAGCCGTTGAGATCGTAGAGAAGCTTGAAGTCTGGCTTGGGTTTGGAGGATGCGGCGATAATGCCTTTGGCGAGGTCGACTGCGCCTTTGCCTCCCTCAGCCCAGTGGTTGGCGGGAATAGCGTCTTCAGCCCCGGCGGCTAGGGCTTCTTCTCTGACAACGTCAATCTCGGCCTGAGTATCGGTTGAGAAGCGGTTTATGGCCACGACAACCGGTACGCCGTACGACTTGGCGTTGGAGATCTGCTTCTTGAGGTTGACACATCCTCTGCGGAGGAGATCGGTATTTTCGGCTCCGAAGTCTTCCTTGGGCTTTGCGTCCGAAGCATCCGGTTCCACACCATGAGTCTTGAGCGCTCGCACCGTTGCAACGATGACGACCGTGTCAGGTACGAGACCAGAGGATCGGCACTTGATGTTGAAGAAGCGCTCGCCACCCATGGTGAAGTCGAAGCCAGCCTCGGTCACGACGAAGCCGGCTTTCTCTTCGTAGTCCTCATCAGGCTCGGTACCCGCGAGCTTCAGGGCAAGCTTGTCCGCCAGCACTGATGAAGCGCCGATACTGATGTTGGCGAAGGGACCGGCATGCACAAAGACCGGTGTACCCTCCAAAGTTTGCATCAAATTCGGCTTGATCGCATCCTTCAGAAGAGCGGTCAAGGCACCCCCGGCACCAATGTCATCGCACGTAACAGGGTCACCGCTACGAGAGCTGGCAACCACCATGCGACCCAGACGGTCCCTCATATCGGCAAGGTCGTTGCTGAGTGCGAGAATGGCCATGCATTCACTGGCGACCGAGATGTCAAAGCCGGTCTCGCGTGTGTGGCCCTTCTCAGTCGGTGCTTGGCCAACAGTGATTTGCCGCAGATGTCTGTCATTGACGTCGAGGACGCGGCGCCAAGTGATGGTCTCGGGATCGATGTCAAGCCTGGCGAACTTGCGAATCTCTTCGTCGGTGAGCTCATCCGGGTTCGTCTTCTCGATGCCGACCTTCTTCAAGCGCCGTAAGAACACGGGTGAGAATTCCCGCTTACCCTTCTTGGCCGGGACAAGTCGCTTGTACAGAGGCCCGTCCTTCTGTGTGTTCTCGTGGAACATGCGCGTCTCAATCGCGGCAGCGAGTAGGTTGTTTGCTGCCGTGATGGCGTGGATGTCTCCGGTAAGATGGAGGTTGAACTCGTCCATGGGGATGACCTGGCTGTAGCCGCCTCCTGCCGCTCCACCCTTGATGCCAAAGGTAGGGCCCATACTGGGCTGTCGCACGTTGGCGAAGCATATCCGACCAAGATGGGCGCCCAGTGCTTGAGCGACACCAATTGTTGTAGTCGACTTGCCTTCTCCCAACGGAGTGGGCGTGATACCGGCAATGAGAACATACCTGCCATTGCGGCGGTGCTCCAGTCGCTTGAGCAGAGATAGGTCTACCTTTGCTTTTGAAGCGCCGTACGGCTCCAGCTCGTGTTCCATGATGCCCACCTCCTTTGCAACGTATGTGATCGGCTTCGGGCGCTGCTTCCGTGAAACGGCAATGTCCGATGGTACCGGGTCCTCAAGCCTCAGGGGTAGCGGTGTGATGTGTCGGGCCTTTTGTCTGTCAAAGGTTGCGTCGGCCGAGTCGACGAGGTTCTGCAAGAGCATGGCTATTGTCATGGGTCCTACACCTCCCGGTACGGGTGTGATCTGAGAGGCCACCTCGACGACCTGCTCAAAGTCCACATCTCCCACCAGTCTCTGGCCCGACTTCTTCGTATCGTCGGGAAGGTAGTTGGTGCCGACATCAATGACGACAGCTCCGGGTTTGATCCAGTCGCCCTTGACGAAGTGAGCGGCTCCGATAGCGGCGACGACGATGTCGGCCTGCTTGACGATCTCTGGCAGGTTCTGCGTCTTCGAATGGCACACGGTGACGGTCGCATCGGCGTTCTTGAGCAGATGGCTCACGGGGCTGCCGACAATGTCGCTCCTTCCCAGCACCACGGCGTTCTTGCCTGCGATGTCCACGCCGGACTCCTGCAGCAGCACCATGACGCCCTTGGGGGTGCAAGGAGTGAATAGAGGCTTGCCGCCCCGCTTGGCCAGCTCGCCAATGCTCGCAACACCGAAGCCGTCGACATCCTTCTCGTCGGCAACGGCGGACGTGATGGCGTGTTCGGAAATGTGCTTGGGGAGGGGCAGCTGGACGAGGATGCCGTGCACGGCGGGCGTGTTGTTGTACGTGTAGATGGCCTGCAGCAGCTCGGGCTCACTGAAGTCCTCGGGGTACTTGACGAGCTCGCAGTCGATGTTGGCCTGCAATTGGCGTCAGCGGAGGTCGGAGTCACAGTGTGGGAGCACGGGGGTATGGGGAGGATGCTAACCTCTTCGGCGGCCTTGAGCTTCATGCGCACATAGGTACCTGCCCCACGTCAGTCGCCGTCGCAGCTGTCCGCCATGAATAGACCACATACTCGAGTCTGACCTATCTCCGACTGCAGCAACATTAGCCTGTGTCTCCCTCTGTATGCGGCGCTGCGAGCAGCTGCTCACCCTGGATGATCTTCAGCGACGGGCGGTACCTGGGGTTGGTCTCCTGCCGCTTCTTGATCTGCGCACCGAGGCGCTCGCGGATGGCACGCGCAATGGCGGTCCCGTCAATCTTGGTGGCCGTCATGCTGGGCCGGCTGGTCGAGAAGAGTCGTGCTGAAGACAGGCCAAAAGCTTGTGGCGAGCGCAATATTATGGCTGCGGTCGGCGGGGTAGCTCCCGAGAGCTGCGGAAAGCGACGGCGTCGCGTACAGAACGACATCGGACCCGGCCTCATCATGGGCTAATCCTGTTGCCAAAAGCGTCCAACAAACCCAGAGCAGAAACGTCGCACAGAGTTCTCGTCAATTCACAGGCTTTGCTCCGACCGAGATTCGGCGACTCAAGCCATCATGGCTGGACTATTCTTGATGACACTGACCACCCAGCTCCGCCAATTTTTTTTTGATGCCGCCAACGCGTCGGAATCGCGCGTCAATTACGTACAAACAAGGGTAGGAATCAAGAACACGAGGGGTATGCTCATTAGTCCCTATTAGGATCTAAGAAGCACCACACAAAGAACGCGAGGAGTTGATGGAACTAGTCGTCTCTCCTCTTGTCGACATCTGGACTGAATAACCGCCAAATTTTCAGGCTCGCGCTGGCCGCATTCGGCCTTAGCGTATCGCTATTTCGCAGCTAATAAAGTCATCCCAACCCTTGCTATCACCTGTCCTTACATGACGCCTTCGTGGTCCCGATAATGTCCGAAGGTGCGTATCTCGTCGAAAGCCCACTGTCTCCCGCCAGATTAGAGCTCTCTACACACCTGTAGTCCCCACTCAAGCAATGTCTCCGCCAAGTGGAGCATTCTCCAACACGTCCATGAGCACACCGAACAACACAAAGAGCCCCTCGGCTTTGGCCTTCAGCTCTTCCTTGTGCTCTGGATGGCAGTAGCGCGCAAACTTGTCTGGGTGGTAGCGGTTCCTCTGTGCCCGGAGGAAGTCCAGCGAGTATTGCTCGCTGCCACGAAGCAGTTCGTGTAGATCGTGAACGCATATACCGACACCCTCTTGCTTCAGAGGTTTGCATGTTTCCTTTGTACAAGCGTCCATGTAGCTGCGTGGGCTCAGGAAATTGCGAATTGTCCCGACCTGCAGCCACTTCTCAACATCGGCGGTCCAGCACGCATAGGCCCCTCGTGGATCGACGTGTGCGCGAAGCTCCTGGAAGTTCAACCAGCTGACGTGGGCGTAGCCCTTCGCCCCAGACTTGTTTTCTACAAGGACCCAGTCATTCCCCATATCTTCAAGTACCTTGAGGCGTTCGCCCTTCTTTAGACAGAGCTCCCATGAATCCCTAGGGTGTGAACGACCTGCACGCTTGCTTACTGCCCAGCGGTAAGCCCGGGGAGGTCCACCAGGCTTTGCGATGTTGGTAATATGGCGAGAACTGGCCGGGGCTGCCTGCCTCTCTTGTGCAGGCTCAGGCCGAGTCTCCCTGTGCTCAACAGGTTGCTGGGTGGGCTTAACGGGTGATGGCAGTCGAAACACTGCTTCATCTGGCTCAAGCTTCATGACGAAATCAGGCTCTCTTCCTGTTTGCGTCTTCATGATGAACGCGAACGTGTCGCCCGTAATCGAATGCGGGTTGATAGCAACGTACTGCTATAGTCAGATCCTGTCATTGTCACATTGAAAACACACTTACTGCGAGATCAGCATGCTCATTCTGAGCAGCATGCTGTATGCCGCTCCACAAGTCGTTCCAGCCTCGCTTGATAGCATCCGACTCGAAATTCCAGCTATGCTCGCTGCTCTTCACATAGTAGCTGCCATTGGCATGCCAGGTGATATTGGTGAGAGTACCCGTCTTGAGAGCGCCCTTGATACCGTTGTCGTCTTCGTGATAGCCTGAGCTTAGTTGACAGAGTGTCTCTTGCAACGCTGACGGAACCTTCCTGCAAGCCCACAAGCTGCCCGCCCACGCAGCCCAGGACCTGTTCGCGCCCAGCTGCACACGGAGTGCTGAAGCTAGCTCGAACGATGCTTGGGAGGTGTAGTCAAGAAAGGGCCGTAGAGTTGAGGGAATCGCCTTGCCAGCTCGGTGACCGGGGCTACCATCCTTCATCTCGTAGGCGAAGAAGTAAGAGCTCGGGTGATCGCCGCCAAATGATGCCCATGTCACCTTCTTGACCTGTCCACCGAGGAGGTCGCTCACAACTCTGGGCGGCAACTGAGTGCTTTCGTTGGGTAAGCCTTCGCTGCACTCTCAATCCAAGTTTCGCCGAATTCTTACGCAGAATAGCCGTTGGGCGTCCCGCAAAACTGCCTATCCGAGGGGCCAAACGCAATGAAGTACTCGTCCGAGCCGAGTGGATCAAGGCGAGTGAGCGCGGCGGAGATGTTGACGGCTTTCGCCGGGCTTGCGAGAGCCATTGTGTTGGGCGTCTCTGCGAAAGTGTTCGCGTTCGGCACCAGGATGAACTACGCGATGCCGGCGTAGCTGGATGTTCCCTTGGACAGGACGAGTCGGAGGTTGCGGATTGTAGGTGAAGTAGGATTGGTTGCAGGCCAATTCGAGTATGCCAAGACTTTGTCTTTCACTACACCGCTCGACAGGACGAGGATCCTGAAGAGCAAGTGTGCCTTCTCCTGCGCCTCTATGAAGGCTTTATTTTCTCTGGTGATGGTGAACTATCTCATCCGTTGGTGGTAGCTGCTGTGAAGATGAATGTTCATACACAAGCACATCATCCAAAGAGCAGGATGATAGATATAAGAATCGAGTCGAGACGACGGGCAAGATATGAAAATGCAATTCTGAAACAAATATACAACTAACCGAAACCCATATGCAGTATAGAAAATACAGGGGAGAAGACTCGAGTGGTTGATAAACAGCCACTGCAGTGTTACCGATCACCAAGTGGCAGCGTATCCTCGCCATAATGGAAGCTTTAGAAATCTCTCGCGCACGTTTACGGGACCAATAACACTACATGTTCTATCGGTGTAGGCTCTTGGACTCAATTGCTGGTGACTTATCGGGAGCATGAAGGACCGTTAGCTGTTGCCGTTGCACTGTAGGGGGTCCGAGGGTTCGGTGTAGGCACCGTTGCACAGTGCTTTGTGACACTCTCGAAGTCGGAAACTGAGGCCTCTCATATGAATCATGACGGCGTATCATATTTCGCTAGGTTCGTTGTCAAAGTTCCACAGTACAGTGGTGGAAGACGAGTCAAAGTTCACGGTGCGCCTGATTTATGCGGTACCGTTCACGCTAGTGCCTGGTTCGGCTAGCGCATGCGCCGCCCACTCCAACACCAAGAGACGATTGAGAAACCAGTCATCGCGAAATTCCACATATTCGCCGTCCCCGCCACCACCCCTCCATCTTCTTCTCCTCTTCCGACACAACAACATGAGACCCATTTTACTCTCCGGGCACGAGCGCGCGCTCACCCAAGTCAAATACAACCCCGATGGCGACATCATTTTCTCAGTCTCCAAGGATCACGTAGTGTGCGCATGGTGTCAGTACCCCGGCCTGGACCCCGCTCCACTTCTGTTACTTACGTCTCGCAGATTCACACAATGGCGAACGGCTAGGAACGTACCACGGCCACCAGGGCGCGCTCTGGACCGTTGACGTCGACCCCACCTCCACACTCCTCGCTACCGGCGGCGCAGACAACACGATGCGGTTATGGGAGGTCAAGACGGGCAAGCTGCTCAAGACATGGGATTTCCCGACATCCATCAAGCGCGTCGAATTTTCGGCCGACGGCTCGCTGCTGCTCGGTGTGACGGAAAAGCGATCGGGTCACCTCGGCACGATTGTCGTCTACGAGATCAACCCGGACCCGGAGGCAGAGCAGACGGACGAGCAGGCTCTGAAGATTACCTGCGAGGACAGCAAGCCTACCGTAGCGGGCTTCAGCTATCTGGCGCACTACATCATCTCTGGACATGAGGATGGAACCGTGTCGCAGTGGGACGCTAAGAGCGGAGAGCTGTTGTACAACGCCCCGGTCCATGAGCCAGATATGCTGAGTATGTCATATGGTTATACTATTCTTGAACCTTTACTGATGCTTCACAGTCACCGATCTTCAATGGTCTCCTGATCGCACATACTTCATTACCGCCTCAAAGGACAAGACGGCCAAGGTACGTACGTTCCGTCCCTTTTGAAAACACCGGTACTAATCTAGACTTAGATCTCCGCCGCAGACAGCCTCGAAGTCCTCAAGTCATATGCCACCGACACCCCCCTCAACAGCGCCGCCATGACCACGGTCAAAGACTACGTTATCCTCGGAGGTGGACAAGCCGCCATGGATGTCACAACCACGAGCGCACGCCAAGGAAAATTCGAGGCCCGCTTCTACCACAAGATCTTCTGTGAGGAGATTGGTCGTGTGAGGGGTCACTTCGGCCCGCTCAACTACGTCGCCGTGCATCCTCAGGGCACTGGATACTGCAGCGGAGGAGAGGACGGTTACGTGCGGGTACATCACTTCGACAAGCCATACTTTGACTTCTTGTACGAGGTGGAGAGGGAACACTTGCAGGAGCAGGCAAACTTGTAATGCGATAGTGCTGTCTACGGTATTGGAACAATGCATGCATGTAACGGCGTTATGGTGGGGGGGCTCTTTGTCACGTCAAGGGACTGTGCAGGGTCTGAAAAACTTTTGACAGGACAACAGGGAGTAGAGATAGGTAGAGAAGCTTAGCGCGAATGTCTACTGCGTCAGTTTTGCCGACATGCGTCCGAATGGTGCGTGGTGTTTGCCCTGGGTGCCGTCGGCCGTGTTGAAGATCTGCACGAGCGTGGCACGGTGCTGGGCTCGTGCCCCTCCATTGGCTCACCTCGCTTAGTGGGGCTCTCGATGTCGACGACGAAACCAACGCCGCTCTCTTCACGCTTCCAAAACATACACCTCTGACACAGTCTGCCGAAATGGTACATATTCTGGTATAACGTTGGCGCTGCAGCATGTTGATTCGACCCACATACCGAAACCATACTCCTCCCACGTTCAAATTCAGCGTCAATAGATCAGTGTAAGCTCCCGGCTCCTCTCAATATGCCTCTTTGCTCACAGGTGCAGAGCCGCTGTTTTCGTGTTTTCGGTCATCTCCCTGGTCCTTCTCATGCAGTCCTCTACCAGAACCCCAGTTCCGGTTCCGGAGCCGCCGAGGGACTTCCATTATAAGTACGAGGTGATAAATGGGTTCTTCAAACAGTCGGAACCTGACACTGATGACACGACTTTCGATTTTGTAAGTAGATGATCTGCTCACGATTTCGGGACATGTATTGATGAAATGAAGATCAAAGAAGAGTTTGGTCTGATAGATCGAAGCTACGTTACCGACGGTGAGGAGCAGAAAGAGAAACTTCAATGGCAGCGCTTCGAACACTTCGTGCGGAGTTTGGACAAGAAAAGTAAAGAGGGGGAAAGTGTAAAGGTGCTGTTCTTAGGGAGACATGGGCAGGGATGGCATAATGTAGCGGAGGCCAAGTACGGGACCAAAGCTTGGGATGTATGTCTGCTCTCTCCTCTCCCTCCTTTGCCCTGTGTGCTTTTGTACTATCAAACACAACGACATCTAACAGAGCCACAGTGCTACTGGGCGGCTCTCGATGGAGGAGACGGCATGACGTGGTCTGATGCGAAACTCACAGAACTTGGTCAAGGGCAGGCAAAAGACGTACATGGGCTGTGGAAGAAGTTGCTACCCAAGGGCCTACCGCCGCCCGATACATTCTACGTCAGCCCCTTGACGCGGACGATTGAGACGGCGGATCTAAGCTTCAAGGGGCTTGCATTGCCAGATCACAAGCCATACAAGCCACTGATCAAGGAGGTATGGACCCGACCTAGATGTCTCGTATACCTCGCTAACCACCACCACAGCTCTGCAGAGAAGCTCTAGGCGTCCACACCTGCGACCGGCGCTCCCCAGCCTCTCACCTCCTAGCCACCTTCCCGCATATAACCTTCGAGCCTAACTTTTCCGAGGCCGACCTCCTCTGGGAACCCGACTACCGGGAGCCGCGCTTGGCCCGCAGGTATCGCTTGGCCCAGTTCCTCGACGACGTGTTTGCGAACGACGAGGGGGTGTTCTTGTCGCTGACGAGTCACTCGGGGGCTATTCGGAGCATTTTGGCGGCGGTGGGGCATAGGTGGTTTGCGCTGGAGACGGGGGGTGTGATTCCAGTCTTGGTGAGGGCCAGCAGGGTCGAGGGGGAGAGGAAGCCGCCGCCTAAGGAGCCAAGCGAAGGACCGCCGGCATGTGAGGAGCCTCCTGTGGGGTTGCAGGAGTGAGCTATGTTGGCTGTCTGCGTGTGCTGATCGTCTTCAATGGAGCTCTAGGCTGCTCGGTCAGGAGATGGCTACACTCGGCTAGGCATTCCAACACTCAACTAAGGCATGCGAGATTCTAGAGCCATGTGAGTGGTGATACACTTGCACTGGCCAATCAATGAGCTCCAAGTCACGTTTTACGACATGGCGTTCTGGTCTCCTTCGGTCCGTCGAGGGGGGTTAAACTTCCGGACTTCCATGCAGGGCACATGTCGCGCAGCTGGCTGTACATATAGCCCCGCGATGCCCCGAGTGCCTGTACTTCGCGTCCATTGTCTCCTCTACACTCGCAGCACCACGACGGGACCGGATCACTCGTTGGACACGTGGGATGTCGCGCGGAAGAAGTGCGCATGGCGTCGTCGCGCTCGGCCCTCGCAGCGACCAGCCTCCTTAGCCCCGCCAGCTCCTCGTGACGCATCTGCCGCGCAAACAGAGCAATTAAGACGGCAGCGCCGTCTGCAGCCTTCCTGTGGGGTATTAGCCGACGTCACACCTGCTGCTTCGGTGCGCATGCGACACGCCCAAGTCTTTCAGTCCCACTACAAAGCCCGCTGCTGTCCGCGCGCGACGCACCTCGGATTCCTTTACCCCGCGGGCACCCACATTGCTGCACGTCAACCTATCACTCGTCTCTCGGAACTTGTCCGGACTGCCCTGCCGCTTATCGTGCTCGACGCCTTGCCCGAGGTTATTTTCTCTGCGCCGGAGCTGTTTCTCGCGCCGCACCTCGACCATGAGGCCGGTTACTTCTTCTGTGCTCCGCTCTGCGCGCTTTGCACGACTCACCAGACCGACGACTTCGACCTGTGGCTTTGCGACTAGGTGCTTAGCTTCCCCGACTTCCTCTGCCAGATCCCCGACCGCGACTGCCGCTTCTGCCCTGCGACCGACTGCGAGCTTTGCACCCGCCGTTGCGAATACGCTCAGTTCCGCAATTGGACAGCGCAGGATGGCGTCTTCAGCTATCAAGAAGATCAAGGTGAAGAACCCGGTGGTGGAGCTCGATGGCGATGAGATGACGCGCATCATCTGGCAGGAGATCAAAAACAAGGTGTGTATATCCGGACCGGAGAGGACTGGCAGCTGCTAATTCAGATAGTTCATCCACCCGTACCTCGACATCGACATCAAGTACTACGATCTGGGATTGGAGTACCGCGATGAGACCAACGACCAGGTGACGCTCGATGCTGCCGAGGCTATCAAGAAGTACTCGGTCGGTATCAAGTGCGCGACCATCACACCGGATGAACAGCGAGTGGAGGAGTTCAAGCTGAAGAAGAGTACGTCACATGGCTGATACCTGGCGGGAAAGTGCTCACAACCTGTCTAGTGTGGCTGTCGCCAAACGGCACCATCCGAAATCACCTGTAAGACACCTGCACGTCCAGCGGCGGCATACGTACTAACTCTATGCAGAGGAGGAACCGTCTTCCGCGCCCCCATTGTCATCCCCCGCATTCCCCGCCTCGTACCTGGCTGGAAACAAGCCATCATCATCGGCCGTCACGCCTTTGGCGACCAATACCGCGCAAAGGACCGTGTCATCGAGACCGAGGGCACACTCGAGATGGTCTTCACACCCAAGGGCGGCAAGCCCGAGACCATCAAGGTCTACGACTTCCCAGCCACCGGCGGTGTCGCCCAAACACAGTACAACACCACCGAGTCCATCGAGGGCTTCGCACACGCCTCGTTTAAGATGGCGCTGGACAGGAAGCTGCCGTTGTACATGAGCACCAAGAACACCATCCTGAAGGCGTATGATGGCAAGTTCAAGGACGTCTTCCAGGAAATTTATGACGGCCAGTACCAGAAGGACTTCGAGGCTAAGGGTATCTGGTACGAGCACCGCTTGATTGACGATATGGTTGCCCAGATGATCAAGAGCGAGGGTGGCTTCATCATCGCCATGAAGAGTACGTGACCTCTCCATTCACACACCCCACCACATACTAACACCACACAGACTATGACGGTGACGTCCAATCCGACATTGTAGCACAAGGCTTCGGCTCCCTCGGCCTCATGACCTCCGTCCTCATCACCCCAGACGGCAAAACCTTTGAATCCGAAGCTGCCCACGGCACCGTAACGCGTCACTACCGCGAGCACCAAAAGGGCCGCGAGACCTCCACCAACCCCATCGCGTCCATCTTCGCGTGGACGCAGGGTCTGTCCAAGCGCGGCGAGCTCGACAATACGCCAGAGCTTGTCGTGTTTGCCGAGCAATTGGAGAAGGCCTGCGTGGATGCGGTGGATATTGATGGGATCATGACGAAGGATTTGGCGCTGGCGTGCGGAAAGAAGGAGAGGGAGGCTTGGGTTACTACGAACGAGTACCTGGAGGCGGTGGAGAGGAGGTTGAAGAGTAGCCTGAAGGAGAAGCTATAAGTCCTGGCATGTTCTTGCATTAGTGGGGCGAGGGTTGCGCAAAACTTTTGGTACATGATCCAACTGATCTTGATTGGATAGCGTGGCTTCGAGCTTACGATATTCATAGGATCTTTGGCCTGCATTTTGCTTGCGAGCGTAGATAGCGCGTAGATACAGCCCACAATCATCATTCGAACCCGAAGCGTCATTGAGACTAGGATTGTGGACCCTGCATAAGGTTGTGCGTCCTATGGCTTGTTGTTTGTTACACACGACAAAATGCGTCTGTCACGTCTGAATAACATGAGGCATACTTTCCAGCAACCAGCACGCTTTGTACGCCTGTTGAAGTCCTTTTGGTGGGGGATTGTCAGAGTACATGGTACTGATCAAGTCACGTATTCGCTCCTGGTCCTTGCCATCTTCGCTGTCTCGTGGACTGAGCTCTCGAGGAACACGCGTTCACTCTCAACGCCGCCTAGCCGCACATATCAACGGTTCAATTGCTGCCTAGGCGAGTAAAATATCGTATGACCCTCTCTTTCACTGCTCAAGCTCACACACTACGCCTCACAGAAGGGGTATTGCACGGTCCAGCTACCGAAACTCGACCCTCATTCAAGGCTAACTTTGCGCGAAGCCTCTCTTTCCGCACACAGTCACCCGTGTGTACTCCACCATTTTCAGCGTCAGGGCCACACTAACGCTTTCATAAAGGTTTGTTGGAGCGAAATCAACTACAATGGCAGATACGAAGTCGGAGCTATCTTCCAAGGGCGAGGCGGTGTTCTCGAGTAGAGCGGGTAGCCCAAGTACGAGGAACACGCCACTGTCCTCGCCCGTGAAGCAGAAAGCAGGGGATCGGTCTCCCAGATCAACGAAGCCCACGCCGGAGCCTTCGCTCTCGAAAGCGAAGACCGCGTGTCGACCACCGAGCCCAATGAAGAACCA
>Ga0247733_1000130_pt1 | contig 105614 bp, 93 predicted proteins | sample UWRJL043104R2_FD_180932 | JGI IMG/M metagenome (GOLD analysis project Ga0247733, IMG submission 180932) | Plant litter microbial communities from Arlington Agricultural Research Station in Wisconsin, United States - UWRJ-L043-104R-2 | ecosystem: Environmental > Terrestrial > Plant litter >... | reverse complement strand
CGTTGAGGATGCTGTCGGCTTGTGCTTGCCGGTCGGGGTCGACGAACCGGACCCCGCCACGTTTCGGTGAGGTGGAGCGGTCGTAGATGTCTTTGGCGAGGGCAGCACCCTCGATGTCGTACTCGGTGCGGGACCACGCGGATCCGTCGGGACGCATCCGGAACGTGAACGCCCGCGCCTCATACCGGGCTCGTTCCCGCTCCGCGATCCCCGCTTCATCAATACTGTCGCGCAGGCGCCGGCCGTGGTTCTGCAACCGGTCCGCATCCGTCGTCGGTGCAATCTCCAGCAGTTGCTCCACGAGCCCCGCCAACTGGCCGGCAGTCACCGACTCCGACGGTTTACCGATGCTGATCCGGATCGCGTCCGCCATCTGCGTCGACAAGGACCCGGCAGTCACCGCGGCCGCAACCGCGGACATCCACGGTTCCGCCGACTCGAACACTTCCCCGGTGGCAAGGTTGATGCGGCCGTCGTCGGCGGCATCCTGCGCCAGCTTCCCCGTCCGGACCGCGACCGCGGCATCCCGGATCGTCGTCCCGGTGGTCTTCCGGACGAGTTCGATCGGGTTGATCAGTCCGAGCCGCTTCGCCATCCCCTCATTACCCAACTCGGGGGCGGAGCGGCGGGCCATCTCCCCGGCGATCAACGCCGTGTGGGTGGACGCGAGCCGCTGGTTGACGGACGAGATGCGGGCCGCCTCGAGCAGCTCGTTTTCGGAGAGTTGACGGTAGGCGGTGACGTCGGTGGGGACACCCGCGAGCGCATCCTGCGCCGCAGTCGCGGCTGCCAGCACGAGGGCTGGTGCTGCGGTGGGAGTCATCGTCTGCGTCATACAACAATTTTCCCACCCCGCACAAGTCTTCGGGGCTCAGATGCCCGATCTGTGGATAAGTTCGAAAATAAATACGAAAGGCGTCACGGCGCCCTGTGGCTCCGTGACGCCTCCTGATCGTGGCGGTGGGTTCGACCCCTACGCGTCGACTCCAAGCTTCTTACGCAGGCTCGCAACGTGGCCAGTGGCCTTCACGTTGTAGAGCGCCAGTGCGATGGTGCCGTCCTCGTTGATGACGAAGGTCGAGCGAAGAACTCCGGTCACCTTTTTGCCGTACAAATTCTTTTCGCCGTACGCGCCGTAAGTGTTGTGCACCGTGAGGTCAAGGTCGCTCAGTAGCGGAAAGTTCAGTCCCTGGTCGGCCTGGAACTTCTTGAGGTCATCGGTCGTGTCTTTCGAAACTCCCAGCACCTGGTAGCCCGCAGATTTCAGCGAATTGATATTGTCGCGAAAGTCGCACGCCTGCGTTGTGCATCCCGGGGTTCCCGCCGCCGGGTAGAAGTAGACGATCACCTTCGAGCCCGAAAAATCGGACAGCGTCACGGATGCGCCGTCCTGGTCGAGCAGGGAAAAATTGGGCGCGATGTCGCCGATTTCGAGTTTCGTGGCGGTCATGGTTCTCCCGTGTGTCAGTGAAGGCATTTCTCTCATGCTATTCTTGCTAACCGGTTCGGGTTCACCTGAACTACGCACCTCTAGCTCAATTGGCAGAGCAACTGACTCTTAATCAGTGGGTTCCCGGTTCAAGTCCGGGGGGGTGCACCACTCATCATCACCGGCCAGTCACTTCCGTGTCTGGCCGGTTTTGTTTTTCCGCTTCGTGCGACCGCCGCCCCGGCCCGGGAAGACACTTTCCGGCAAGACGGCTCTGGTATGTTCTGTCCTTCGCAACGGCACTGACGCGCACCCGGGCGCGTCGATTCTGCCTGCCGGGCGACTGGTCGTGGGAGGGCGGACGGTTCATGCGCAGTCTGCTCGTCCCCGGATTGCTCGCGGCCGTGATCGTCGCTCTGGTGACAATCCCGACCGCCGTATCCGCGCATCCGACCGACAGCGAACCCCAGACGATGGCGATCAGCGCGGACGGCGACGACGTGACCATCACCTGGAACGCCGCGACCGACGAGCTCGGCCTGCTTGCCGATGTGATCGGGCTCAGTGACGGCGGCGAGTTCCTCGTTTTTGAAGACGGGGAACTGGATGCGGATGCCTCAACCAAGACACCGGAAGTGAAACTCGCGGCCGCGCCACAGGTCGTCGAAGCGTACTTCGACGACCACGTCATCGTCACGGCAGCGGGTGGCCGTTGCCGGGGTGAGCTGCAGCCGCTCGGTGACGAAATCACCGCCGGAATCACGGTCGTCTACCACTGCGACCGCGAAGTGCACTCGGCCACCGTCTACGCCGACACCCTGATGGAGATCGATCCGAAGTACGTGATCGCGGCCTCCATCGCGAACGGTGAAAACCGCCTCTACCAGGACGGCGAGCGAGAGTTCGCCTGGGACTTCGCGGTGGCCGCAGCCACTGCGTCCGAGCAAGGCAAGCCTGGGGGCGACGCCCAAGCGGATGGCCGGACCGGCTTAATCCTGTACGGCTCGGCTGCGGCGCTTGGACTGATTGCAGCCGTTGGCTACTGGTGGAGACGACGCCGAGCTGGCACAGCGAAGTCGTAGGCACTTCTTCCGCGTAGCGCCCAAGCAACGACTGTTGTTTACCTCGCGACTACCTCGCCTTTGCATCGGGGGCGGAAACCGGCCACTTCGCCACAGCACCCTGTGCGAGGCGCTCTTGTGCGCCACTTCTGCCGAATGTGAGTTCTCATGCGCCGTTTTGTCCCCCTCGTCACCGCTGTCGCCGTAACCCTGGCCGGCGTCGCACTTGTCGCACCACCCGCCAACGCTGCGACGATCGACGGACTGACCGGAACCGGCAGCGCAGGCGATCCGCTCGTCATTGACTCCGCATCCGATCTCACTGCGGCGGCCGCCGCTGTCAACGGCAGCTACGCGACCTACGGCTCGCTCGCGTACCGCCTCGACGCGGACATCGACTACACCGGAGCGACGTTCGCGAAGTTCGCCAAGTTCTCTGGCTCGTTCGACGGCAACGGACACGTCATCGACAGCTTCACCGTCACCGTCGGCACCGGCGCTCTCAGCTCGGGCTTCTTCCAGGAGCTCAACGGCGGCTCGGTCACCGACCTCACGCTCCGCCACGGCACGGCCACCACAGCAAACGGCCAGGGCAAGGTGGGCCTCATCGCCGGCCAGTCGACGAACGCGGTCATCGCTGGCAACACGATCCTCGACTCGACGATCACCTTGGGAACCGGCGGCGCCACCAACACCCAGGCCTCGTTCATCGCCGCCTCGGCGATCGGCTCAACGGTCGAGAACAACCTCGTCAAGAACTCGACAGTCCAGGGCAACAAGTACGCCGGCGGCATCGTCGCCTACCCGACAAACAGCACCGGCAACGTGATCCGTAAGAACCTCGTGGTGGATTCCACGGTCACCGCAATCACGGGCGGCGCTGGCTCGTCGGCGAGCTTCCTCATCGCCCAGAACGGACTTGCGACCACCGTCTCCGGCAACGTCGTTGTCCGCGGCGGCATCGGCACCGGCACGGCAGCGACCATCGAGAATAGGGGCCTCGGCCTCGCCCCGATGACCGTGCCGAAGGTGAACTACTACAGCACGGCAACCGCGCTCACCCTGTACTACAAGACGCCGGCCAACGCGCCGACAACCGCGCAGGTGACCTCCGCGACCCTCACCCCGGCGACCGAGACCGCGCTCGCCGACCTGACCGACCAAGAAACCTACGAGGATCTCAACTGGGACTTCGCGGCCGGCACCGGAGACTGGCGCTGGGATAGCGGACTCGACATCCCGGTCCCCGCTCGCGCTGACCTGCCCGGACAGGGCGGGATCTCGTACAACCTGAACGCCGGAGTCGATCCCGGAAACCCGAGCGCCTACTCGCCCGACAGCGCCGACATCACCCTGCTGCCGCCGACCCGCGAGCACTATATCTTCGACGGCTGGACCGGCACCGACCTGAACGAGCGGACGATCAGCGTCACCATCCCGGCTGGCTCGACCGGCGACCGCTCGTACACCGCGCACTGGGACGCTGTGTCGTACGAGCTCAGCTACGACCTCGCCGGTGGCGTTGCTTCGCCTGCAAACCCCGACTCCTACTCCGTCGAGTCCGACACGATCCACCTCGTCGCCCCGACGCGCAGCGGCTACATCTTCGACGGCTGGACGGGCACCGATGTCGCCGAGCCGACGGTGGACGTCACCGTGGCAAGCGGATCCACAGGCGCGCGTTCGTACACAGCCAACTGGACCGAGGTGGTCGGCTTCGCCATCAGCTACGACCTGGCCGGGGGAACCGTCGAAGGTACCAACCCACTGCAGTACAACGACCAGAGCGACGAGTTCACCCTGATCAACCCCACGAGGGCGGGCTACACCTTCGCCGGCTGGACCGGCACCGATATCGCGGAGCAGTCGACCGCGGTCACGGTTCCCGAGGGATCGACCGGGGACCGCGCGTACACCGCCCACTGGAGTGTTCGGACCTACTCGGTCGACTACACCCTGGCCGGGGGCGCCGTCGACGGATCCAACCCTGCGACGTACACGGTAGAGAGCAACGCCTTCACTGTCGCCAACCCGACCAGGACCGGCTACACGTTTGCCGGCTGGACCGGCACAGGAATCTCCGGCGCGAGCACCGTGGTCACTGTGGCTTCGGGCTCGACCGGCGACCGTTCCTACATCGCTACCTGGGCTCCGATTTCCTACACGCTCAGCTACGACCTCGCCGGCGGCGCGATCGATCCGGCAAACCCGACCACCTTCACGGTCGAATCGACCGAGATCGTACTGACCAACCCGACCCGCGCACGATACGACTTCGCTGGCTGGACCGGAACCGGCATCAGCGAGGCAACCACGACGGTGACCATCCCGGCTGGTGCTACCGGAAATCGTTCCTACACGGCGACGTGGACGGCCATCCCGGTCACCATCGACGGGCTCGACGGTGAAGGAACACAGGCTGCACCGTACGAGATCTCCACGCCCGCCGAACTCGACCTGGCCGCTGCCGCAGTCAACGCCGACTACGCCACCTACGGGCAGGGTCACTTCACGCTGACCGCAGACATCGACTACTCCGGATCCGAGTTTGTGAAGTTCGCCCTCTTCTCGGGCTCCTTCGATGGCAACGGTCACGTCATCAAGAACATTTCGTTCCTGGCTACCGACGTCGAGGTTGGACTCTTCCAGATCCTCGACGGAGCGACCGTCACCGACCTGACCCTGCAGAAGGTCACGGCGGCCACCACCGACGGTGACGGAAACGTCGGAATCATCGCCGGTCGGATTTACAACTCCACCGTGCGGGGTAACACCATCCTCGACTCGAGCTCAGCGCTCGGTTCGGGCGGTGCCAACAACACCCAGGCCGGTGGAATCGCCGGTACAACGACCGGCAAAACCCTAGCGGGAGCAACCGGAACGACAACGATCGCCGACAACGTCATCGTCAACTCGACGGTGCGGGGCCAGAAGTACGCTGCCGGCCTCGTCGCCTACCCCCTCAACAGCGGCAACACCGTGATCGAGGACAACCTGCTGATCGATGTCACCGTGGTCGCTCCGACCGCGGGTGGCGGTTCAACCGCGGGACTTTTGGCCGCGCAGGGCACCGGCGTCGGAAACCAGCTGCGCAACAACGTGATCATTCGCGGTGGTACGGCCGGATCCATCGCGCTCACCCGTGCAGTCGCCAACAGCGGCTGGGCAACCGTCGGTGCCGACAACCTGGTCTCCTCCGCAACGTCGTTTGCCCAGGCCGCGAGCCCGGTCGCCGGCTACACCGGAACCGTCGCGACGCTGACGCCCGCCACCGAGACGGAGCTGCGTGACCTGACCGACCAGGCAACGTACGAGGGACTTGGGTGGGAATTCCCCGAGGTCTGGGCCTGGAGCGACGCGCTTGGCTTCCCGGCCCAGTCGAAGTCGGTCCTTCCGACCTATGTCATCTCCTACGCTCTCGCCGGAGGCGTTGACGGGGGCAGCCCCGCCATCGGCCGCTACGGTGAAGCGCTGTCGCTGAAGTCGCCGACCCGCGAGGGCTACCTCTTCGCCGGCTGGACCGGAACAGCCCTCACCGATCCGACCGTTTCGGTGACACTGCCTCTCTACGGAATCGTCGACCGCGCCTACTCGGCGACCTGGACCGCTGCAGAACAGCGCATCAGTTACGACCTGGCCGGTGGCACTCTGGCCTCGGAGAACCCCCTCGCCTACACGGTCGATTCAGACTCCTTCACTCTGGCGAACCCCACGCGAGCGGGTTATGAGTTCGCCGGCTGGACCGGCACTGGCCTGAACCAGGCCACCACGACGGTCACCGTTGCAACCGGCTCGCTCGGCGCTCGTTCCTACACCGCGCAGTGGACTCCCTCAGAGAACGTCATCGCGTATGACCTCGTGGGCGGCGAACTCGCGGGCGTGAACCCGACCGTCTACACGGTGCAGTCCGACACCTTCACGCTGGTGAACCCGACGAAGGCCGGATACACGTTCGCCGGCTGGACCGGGACCGGTCTCGACCAGGCAACCACAACGGTCACCGTGACCGCCGGATCGCTGGGTGACCGCTCCTACACGGCGCTGTGGACCCCGATCGTCTACGGGCTCTACTTCGACACTGCGGAGGGTGACTTCACCGAGTCGCCGAGAACCAACTACTCGATCGAATCCGGGGCCTTCACGCTCATCGCTCCGGTCCGAACCGGTTACACCTTCGCCGGCTGGACCGGCACCGGCCTGACCGAACCGACGGTCCGAGTCACGATCGCCCTCGGCAGCGTGGGGGACCGCATTTTCGTGGCGACGTGGACCCCGACCGTCCACTCCATCGCCTATAACCTCGGCGGCGGAACGGCATCCGCCAACCCTGCTTCCTTCACGATCGAGTCCCCGACCTTCACCCTGAACGCTCCCACCCGCGCGGGCTACACCTTCGCAGGCTGGACCGGAACCGGTTTGATCGGTGCGGTGCGAACGGTCTCCATCGCGGTCGGCAGCACGGGCGACCGCGCGTACACCGCCACCTGGAACGCCGTAGTGCCGCCGAGCATCACCGCGCCGACACCGACGATCTCGGGCACAGCACGCGTGGGCAAAACCCTGACCGTCAAGGCGGGCACGTGGACGCCAGCACCCGTGACGCTGAAGTACCAGTGGATGCGGAACGGCGCGAGCATTTCGGGTGCGACCGGTGCCAGCTACACCCTGGCCGCCGCTGACGCGCAGAAGAAGGTCAGTGTGCGGGTGACCGGGTCGAAGACCGGGTTCACGTCCACGGTGAAGACCAGCACCGCGAAGACGATCGCCAAGGGCGTTCTCGCGGCCAAGACTCCGAAGATCACCGGAAAGGCCAAGGTCGGCCGAACACTGAAAGCGGTGGCTGGCACCTGGCAGCCCGCGAAGGTGACCGTGAAGTACCAGTGGTACAAGAACGGCAAGAAGATCAGCGGAGCAACCAAGCAGACGTACAAGGTCAAGGCGTCTGTCGCCGGCAAGAAGATCACGGTGAAGGTGACCGGGTCGAAGACCGGATACACCACCGTCGTGAAGACCAGCGCAGCAAAGAAAGCGGTCAAGTAGATGGTTTCCCCACAGTCGAATTCGCCACGCCCGGTTTCCTCGCGTTCGAAACTGCGTCGCGGACTCGGAGTTCTCGCCGCCGTTGCCGTTGGCCTGAGCTCGGTCACGCTGTCGGCGCCAGCCGCGAGCGCGGCCAGCGTTGACGGGCTCACCGGATCCGGTTCGTCCGTCGATCCACTCGTCATCGATTCCGTTGCCGATCTGAATGCGGCCACCGTCGCGGTGAACACTAAGCCGGGCGAATTTGCTTCGTTGTCCTACCGGCTCGACGCGAACCTCGACTACAAGGGCGAAACCTTCCCCGGCTTCACCGCCACATTCTCGGGCAGCTTCGACGGCAACGGGCACAGCGTCAGCAACTTCATCGTCGAGAACTCCGGCCTCGCTGTCGGATTCTTCGACAAACTCGATGGTGCGACGGTCAAGGGACTGACGATCATCGGTGCGAACGCGTCGAGCGTGACGGGGGACGCCTCGGTCGGACTGATCACCCCGAGCGCGAACAACTCCACGATCTCGGGCAACACGATCCTCGACTCCATCGTGAAGCTCGGCCCGAGCGGTGCCGTCAACACCCAGGCTGCCGGCATCGCGGGTGCCACCACGGGCACGACCGTTGTGCGGGACAACCTGCTGTGGAACGTCACCATCACCGGTCACAAGTACGCCGCGGCGCTGGTCACGTATCCGCGGGCATCGTCAACGATTACCCGCAACCTCCTCGTCGACACCAAGGTCGTCTCCGATGCCGGAGGCGCGGGCGCAACCGCCGGGCTGTTCATCTCGCAGGGTGGCGCCGGAGTCGACGTCAGCAGGAACATCGTCATCCGGGGTTCCGCCTCGAAGTCGGGTTCCGGCACGTCGGGAATCGGCCCGGTCGCCATGGTCGGTTCCGCTGCCAACCTGATCAGCACCGCAACGAGCATCAAGGCCGGCAGCGTGCCCGGTATGACGGCGGCGCCACTGTTCACTCCGGCGACCGTCGAACCGGCCACGCAGCCCTCGCTCCCGGACCTCACCGCCCAGGCGACCTACACCAGCCTGGGCTGGGCAGTCGCCAACAGCGGAGCCGCCTGGAAGTGGGAGACCGGAGTCCGGCACCCTGCGCCGTCGACCGCTCTCCTGCCGCCGCTCAAGCGCGCGGGAGTCACCGGCGCCGGTACCGTGGCCGACCCCTACCTGATCGGATCCGTCGCCAACTTCCTGGCCATGCAGGAGGCGATTAGTTCTGCCGCGAGCTCGTACGCGGCCGCCCACTACCGGCTCTCGGCGGACATCGACCTCGACGGAGCGGATTTCGCCGGCTTCGACCGGCTTTCGGGCTCGCTCAACGGAGAAGGACACGCGATCTCGGACTTCACGCTCGTTCCGGGTGCGGCATCCGCTGATCTTGGCCTGATTCGTGAACTGACGGGAACCGTTCGCGGCCTGAAGCTCACCGAAGTATCGACGCGGCCCGTCGGGTCGACCACCAGGGTTGCGGCACTTGCCGTCACTGCGACCGGAGTCGAGGGCAAGGCGGTCTCCGTCTCACACGTCGAGATCACGGACGCCGATCTGCAGGGCGGCGACGTCGTCGGCGGAATCATCGCGAGCGCGACCGGGCTCGTCGATGTCTTCGAGAACGTTGTGGATGCCGACGTCAGCGCTGCGGAGCTGGCCGGCGGTGTCGTCGGCGAGATCGACGGCGGTGCGATCGTCCGGACCAACCTCGTCGACGTGCGTGCGACGGCGGACAAGGCCGGCCTCGTCGTCGGCACCCTCGAGGGCGACGCGACGTCGGTCTCGAACAACGTTATCCACGGCGGCAGTGTGTCCGCCGGCGGTCGCGTGATCGGAGACATCTCCGGTGACGGGGCGTGGACCGCGACCGACAACCTCGCCAACACCGGCATCACGGTCGCGGGCGCGACGGTGTCGGGCCCCGGCGAAAAGAAGCGCCACGGAACCGACGCGTCAAGCGGCGAACTGCAGAACAAGGAGACCTACACCGGCATCGGGTGGAACTTCATCGACTCCTGGCGCTGGGATGCCGATGCCCATCGTCCCGTCATCAAGAACGCCGATCCCGAAAAATCCCCGAACCGGATCACGAACACCTTCTACGGTGACCCGATGACGCGTCGCGCGTTCACCTGGTACCAGAACATCGATGTCGTGCAGGCGGGAGTGCTGCTCAGCACCGATCCGAGCTTCCCCGATTCGGCCACAAGCATCGTGCCGGCGACAACCGAACTCAGCGAAGACGGCGAGAACATTTTCCGCGCTGTCGCCACCGAGCTCACACCCGGGCTGACCTACTACTACCGCGTCGGCGAAGTGTTCACCGGCTACTGGAGCGAGACCGGTACCTTCCAGACTCCCGACGGTGAAAGCGACTTCAGCTTCATCGATGTCGCTGACACGCAGGCCCGCGGCGGTGCCAGCGAAGCGGTCGTCTCCGCGGCAACGCTGGAAAAGGCACTCACCGTGGTACCCGATTCCGAGTTCATCGTCCACAACGGTGACGTCGTCCAGACCAGCGAAGACGAACTCGATTGGCGTGAGCTCTTCGAGGTCTCGCAGGAGAGCCTGCTCGCCACAACGATTGCGCCGGTTTCCGGAAACCACGACCTGGCACCCAACCGGTTTGTCGACCACTTCACGCTCGAGTACCCGAACAACCAGGACACCACCACCGGTGCGTACTACTCCTACGACTACAACGGTGCCCACTTCGTCATGATCAACACCAATGACGGGGGAGCGGACAGCGTCGGTTCGATCGACTACGAACCGTTGACCGACGGACAGATCCAGTGGATTCGGGACGACGTCGCTGCGGCGCGGGAGCGTGGCGTCAACTGGGTGATCATGACCACCCACAAGGGCCCGTTCACGGCCGGCGCCCACGTCACCGAACCCGACATGCTGTCGCTCCGCGATCGCCTGGTTCCTCTCATCGACGAACTGAACATCGACCTCGTCCTGCAGGGCCACGACCACTACTGGTCGCGCACCAACGCGCTCGAGTCCGATCCGGATTCTCCGTATGACGCCGCGGCGGTCGATAACGACGTCATCACCGAGGTGGTCGGAGGCGTGCACATCGACTACAAGGTCGACCAATCCGGCGCCGTGTATGTCAACCCGGGCACGGCGGGTGCCAAGCACTACGCGCAAGTCACCGATGCCGACGGAAAGTTCGACCTCGAGGGCTACCTCGATCTCTTTGACCGTCTCGGTGGGGGAACCCGATGGGGCAACTCCGGCGAATCATTCCTCGAGATCAAGGTCGGCGACGAACGCCTCACAGTGAACCGCTATGAGATCGCCGGTCGCGGCGCCCCGACTTTCGCCGAAGGTTTCGGCATCGACCGCCAGACCACCCCAATCGATGACCAGCTCGGCGCCCTGCCCGAGCGGGCAGCCGTCGTTCTCGGCGACGAGCCGGCCATCGCCCAGGCCCGTGCCGCGGTCACGGCCTTGACCAAGGCGCAGCGCGGATACCTGAAGAACCTCACCCGGCTCGAAGACGCGGAAGAAGCTCTTAAGGTACTGCGGCACACCGTGGCGATCGACGGATCAGAGGTGGCCTGGGCGGATGCCGAAGCAGTCACTCGCCAGTCCATCGAGGTCAGGAACGAACAACGTCGCAGCCTCGAAGACGTACCCGTTCGACTGTCCATCACCGATACCCCCGACGTCACGCCAAGCTCGTTCGCGCTGACCACCTCGCGAAGTGTCCCGATCTCATTCGAGGTCGAAACCTGGAACGTCGGCGGCACGTCGGTGATCTGGGCGAAGCTCCCGTCTCTTCCGAAGCAGTCGACGCAGACCCTGTGGGCCTACTTCGGTGGCACGGGTGCCCCGAACAACGACCCTGAAGACGTCTGGAGCAACCAGTTCGAACTCGTCGAACACTTCGCCTCCACTCTTGAATCCGGCGAAGCAAAGGTCGACTCGACCGGTAAAGCGACCGGCACCGTCGTCGGTGACGGACTGGTGGCGAGCGTCGCCGACACCGAACGACTGGCCGGCAGCGGTGTCACGCGGTTCGACAACTCCCGCCTGCAGTACGCCCAGAACTTCGGTCGCTACTCACGCGAGTTCACGGTGTCCGGGATCTACAGCCTCACGCCTGCAGACTTGTCCGCTATCAAGGGCCAGCAGACCGCGGTCATCGCCCAGAAGAAGCCGGGTGCGACCGACCCGACGCTGCAGTTCGGCATCATGAAGGCCGACGGCAGTGTCAAGACGGTCACCCCGTTCGATAGCGCGAACTCGACGTTCCCGGTGAACGGGGAACCCCACCTGGTCACGATGACGTTCGACGGAATGACCTTCGCCATCTTCGTCGACGGTGTCGAGACCTCCGAATCGATGGCCGAGTTCCGGCAGTACCCCGACCTGCCGGGTGTGCCGACGCTGGTCGGCGATACCGAGGTCAACGCGGATGACGCCAACCTCCTCACCTCCCCGTTCCACGGCGTGATCGACGAGTTGTGGGTTGCCAGCACCGAGTTCATTCCCGAGCTCGACGCCTTCCGTGCAGCGAACTACTTTGGCGACGCGGTGACGCTCGGCAAACGGACGGTGAAGGCCGTCGACGACCTGAACCTCGAGATCGGCAGCCCGGGCAACGGGGCGAAGGTCGAAGCGGGCCTGGTCGACGTGTCCGGCAGCGTCGACAAGCGTTCCACGCTGACGGCGACCATCGATGGAGACGTGGTCTTCACCCAGCAGGTCGAGGCCGGAACGTTTACGCTTCCCATTCCCGTCACGACGGCGGGAGATGAGATCGCCGTCGAGTTCGCCGCCAGCACCATCGCCGAACCGGTCAAGCGGGCAGAGCCGACGACGCTGACCCTGAAAGTCACTGACACCACTGCGCCCGCGCAGCCCGTCACGAGCGATCTGCGTCCGGCTGGTGAGGCCCTGACTCTCAAGGTCACGCCACAGAGCGATGTGCCCGAAAAGGTGAGCGCCCAGTTCTACGCAAACCAGAGTGTGACCCTCAACGGTGACAACACCGTGGTGAGAACCGGCTCCACGTCTGATCGAGTGCCGACGGCGCTGACCCCGAACAGCGGGTCGGTTGTGTCGGGAATCACCCCGACGACGGTCGGCGACGACAAGAACCCGTTCCAGATTTACCGTATTTCCCTCACTGACGAACAGGTCTCACAGGACGAGTGGCACTTCTCCTGGCGGGGAACCGCAGACACCCGAACGGTGTCAGCGTGGGTGTGGAACACCGAGACGTCGGCGTGGGTGATGAAGCAGTCGGATTCCAGCCCGGAGGGAGACACCGTCAACCTGGATGTCCGGGCCGCCGACGCGGACCACCCGGTATCGACGGGCAAGGAACTCACCGTCCTGGTGTGGCGCGGACTGACCGCACTGCCCTGGGCCGATGACCGTGACTACGACAACACGCTCCCGTCGCCCGACGACTACGACTGGTCGTTCAATCACGTTGGCGACACCCAGCTGTACACCGAGGCGACTCCGTGGACGATGACCGAGCAGTTCCAGTACATCAGCGACAACGCCGACGAGCGCAAGACCGCCATGGTGGTGCAGGCGGGTGACTGGGTCAACCGCGAAGAGTATGAAGACGAGTGGCAGTGGCGCAACGCCGAGCCTTCCGCGCTTGCTCTCGAAGACAGCAAGATCCCGTACCTGGTCTCGTGGGGTAACCACGACTACAACGAGACCCGCAACGGTCGCCAGATGCTCGCAAAGTGGTTCCCGATGGAGCGCTTTGAGAACAGCCTCGCGGATTCGCCGTGGACGTTCGGCGGCAGCAATGACATCGACAACTTCTACTACACCGGTGAGCAGTCCGGCACGAAGATCCTGTGGTTGTCGCTCGGATTCTGGTCCGCCAATTCCGATGATGACCCGGGTATCGTCTGGGCGAAGAGCGTCATCGCGGCGCACCCCGAGTACACCGTCATCCTCTCGACCCACGACTACCTCGTGGCGAGCGGTGCGGACAACTACTCCAACCCACGCATCAATACGCTGCTGGTCGACCCGTACCCGAACGTGAAGCTCGTTCTCGCCGGCCACAACTCCGGCACGTTCGTCTCCACTCGTACGAACTCGGGTGGAACTCGCGTGTACGGCATCCTGACCGACTACCAGACCCGCGCCTGGGGTGGACACGGGTTCCTGAAGAACCTCAGCGTCGACGCCGAGAACGGCCTGATCTACGTCAACACGTACTCGCCCTGGTTGCAGGAAACAACGTCGGACGGTCGCTGGAACAACCCGGTTGACGCACCGTCGGTACCCGGATTCCACGGCAAAAATGCCGAGAACTACATCATCGAACTCGACCTCGGCGGCACGCAGACGCGAACCCTCGGCGCCGATCGGGTCACGTTCGCAGCCGGTGCCCCGCAGACGGTCGGCGGTGCCATCCAGCTGACCGGGGAAGAGCTCGGCCAGACCACGTTCGAGCCGGCTGTCGGCGAAAATCAGGAGTGGTACGTCATCCTGACCGACCGCTCGGGCAACGCGACGACGTCGGCTACCCAGCTGATCCGTCGCCTCAACGTGGAGACCATCGACTACGACCTCGCCGGAGGTGCACTCGAAGAGGGCACCACGAACCCGACGCGGTACAACGCCGACGATGAGTTCACCCTGGTCAACCCGTCCCGCACCGGGTACTCGTTCTCGGGATGGACCGGTACCGGGCTGTCCTCGCCGTCGACCTCCGTCGTGATCGCCGAAGGAACCACGGGTGCGCTCAGCTTCACCGCCACCTGGAGCCTTCGGAACTACGGCCTCACGTACGACCTGGCGGGCGGCTATCTCTCGGGCCCGAACCCGTCGACGTACAGTGTGACTTCAACCGATCTCACCCTGCTGAAGCCGAAGAGATCCGGGTACACCTTCGCGGGCTGGACCGGTACCGGACTCACGCAACCCACCGTCGAGGTAACGATCGCGTCGGGGTCGACCGGTGACCGCGCCTTCGTTGCCACCTGGACACCGCTGCCCGTCACAACGCCGGACCCGACGAATCCGCCCACCGATCCGGTCACGACCACGCTCTCGGCCGGCAACGTCACCGTGGTCTACGGAAAGGCCCCGACCGTCACAGTGAAGGTCACCGGTACCGCAGCGGGCACTGTCACCCTCTACAAGGGATCGACGAAACTCGGCTCCGCCGGCATCAGGTCGGGCACGGCGACGGTCGTCGTTCCAGCGAAAACGCTCGCCCCCGGCAAGCACACCGTGACGGCGAAGCTGCCGGCAAGCAGCACGTCGCTGGCGTCGTCGAAAGCCCTGACCCTCACCGTCTCCAAGGCAAAGCCATCCATCAGCGTCACGGCCACCAAGTCGGTCAAGGCGAAGAAGGGTAAAGCGAAGATCGTCGTGGTCGTCAAGGCACCGTCAGGAGTTTCGGTAGCGGGCAAGGTGAAGATCACAATCGCCGGCAAGACCAAAACTGTCGTCCTCAAGAACGGTAAAGCCACACTGGCAGCTGCCAAGCAGTCGAAGTCCGGAAAGAAGACAGTCAAGGTCACGTACCTCGGTTCGACTTACCTTCTGACCGGCACCAAGTCGACAACCTTTACGGTCAAGAAGTAGGAATGCCAGCTCGACAGTCCCGCGGATCACGGCGCCCACGGCTCAGAACTATCATTCTGGGGGTCGTGGCCGCCGTGCTCGCCGTGTGGTTGGGTGGCGCGGCGCCAGCGTCGGCGCACCCGATCGGAGCCACCGGGGTCTTCGTCACCGTGCACAGTGATGCAGTGGATGTCGAAGTGCAGATCCCGCTCGACAAGCTTTCACAGGCGGTCGGCTCTGTCATCCCCGGCGCCACCATCACCGACGGGGCATCCATTCGTTCCAACGAAGCCGCCTTGTCGGACTACTTCAGCGAGAGGGTTGTGGTCGCCGACGAGCGGGGAACGATGCCTCTGAAAGTCAACGACCTGGGATACGACGTCGTCAATGGCGAGCCGTCGCTGGTCGTGCCGTTGCGGGCGAGCCCCGTCGACGGTGAGATCTCCGGCGAGGTCGTACTCGACTACTCCGCCGGCAAGGACCTTCCGGGACACGCGGTGTATGTCGCCCTGGTCAGCGACTGGCAGAACGGGCACGTCGTCGAGGGCGAGCCCGCGGATATCGCGATCCTCACCGGGGACCAGACCCGGGTCAGCCTGGACCGCGCGGACGCTTCCTGGTTCACCGGGATGACCGCGACCATCGGCCTGGGCATCCAGCACATCGCCGAGGGCACCGACCACATGCTGTTTCTCATCACTTTGATGCTCGTCGCTCCTCTGATCGCCTCGCGCGCCACCGGGAGACGACGGCTTTCCGCTTGTGGTTGGTCCTGGACCGAGAAGCGCGCGGTCTGGCCAACGGTGCGTCGGGCGGTGTTGATCGTGCTTGCATTCACCCTCGGGCACACCGTAACCCTCGCCCTGGTGTCGTTGGGCTGGATCTCCTTCCCGACAACGCCGGTCGAGATCCTGGTCGCGGTGTCGATCATCGTCGCGGGTGTCCACGCCATCACACCGCTGATCCCCCGTGGGGAAATCCTGATGGCCGGCATCTTCGGGCTGGTGCACGGCGCGGCATTCGCCACCACCATCCTCGATTTGCAGTTGAACCTCGGCGCAACCATCGCCGCGGTTCTCGGGTTCAACATCGGGGTTGAGCTAGCGCAGCTGGTGCTCGTCGCGTTGATCCTGCCGTGGCTGATCCTGCTCGTCCGCACGCCCTCGTATGCGTGGGTTCGATGCGCGCTTGCGGTTGCTTCGGTGGTCTTCTCCATCGGCTGGATCGTCGGCATTGCTACCGACAGCGATTCGGTCTTCACCCCGATTTTCGCCGCCATCGCGGCCCAGCCCCTTGCCTTTTACGCCGTTCTGGTTGCCGGTTGCGCTGCCCTGTGGGCGTTCACGAAAGCGCCGGGCCCGAAGGATTCACCCGGTCTTCCGGGCTAGCTGGGGCTGCTCAGGCCGTGCTGGTCAGGTGATTGAGCGCGCACCGGCAACGCGGGCTTTGACAACATCGAGGTCTGCGGCTGAACGGTATTGGCCGCCGATGACCACTCCGTTGATCGCATGGAGTGCGTCCACGGACTCGACGGGATCTGCGTTCAGGATCACCAGGTCCGCCGCCTTCCCCGCCTCAACCGTGCCGTGGGTCGCCGTGGTACCAAGGAACTCGGCGGCGCTGCTCGTGGTCGACTGCAGTACGTGCAGGGGAGACAGGCCAGCCGTCGCGAGTTCGTCGAACTCGTGATGCAGCGACGGCCCGGGAACAAGCCAGACGCCGCCCGTGGCATCCGTTCCGGCGAGTATGCCGACGCCGGCTTCATCGAAGATGCGGAGGAGGCTCAGCTGGAGTTCGTACTCGGCGCGAAGGGTTGAACGGTCGGCGGCAGAGAACTTCCTGACGAACTTGTCCCGCGTTGCCCGCCATAGTTTCAGTGTGGCGGATGCGACATACCGATTGTCGGGGTCGGCCGCGAATCGCGGAAGATCGCACTGCTGGGTCGTCAGTTGACGTATCAGGGTCGGCGTGTGCCAGGTGCCGTTAGCACGAAATTCCTGCGCGAGGGCTCGCGCCTTGCGCTCGTCGAACGTATCGATTGCGTGCTGCAGAAGCGCGATGGAAGCGGACGAGCTGAGCTGAATCGGATTCACCACGATCCGGGCCATCAGTGCTCCAAGAATCCGGCTCATAAACGGTATCCGGATGGGCGGAAGCTTCAGTTCGGGAGTCGCGGCGAGTGTCGTCCTCATCGCCGCTTCATCGCTCGAGCAGGCGGCGAGTAGTGAGATGCCGGGGCCGAGGTGTTCGATGGACCGCATGCCGTCGCGGGAAACGACGACGGGGTCGGATGCCGCCGGCAGGTGTCCCGAAATTGTGGTGCCAGCTGCCCGGGCGGCCTGCTGGAGCGCGGTGAAGACGACCGAGCTGACCGCGGCAACCTTGATGAAGTCAGCGCCGACAGCGACCTGGCGATTCAACGTGGCAACGGCCTGGTCGACGGTTGCCCCGTTGCCGGGTGAGAGTACTTCGGCCGGAAGTTCGACAAGGCGCGGCAAACCAGTGCCGACCGGAAGTGTGCCGTTACTGCGGGCGGCGAGCAGGGCATCCGAACCGCTCATCTGCCGGAAGCCGGTGATGCCGTACGCAAGCATGAGCTCGAGCGCGCCGGACGGGTCCTTCGCGTTCAGTGCGTGGGCGTGCATGTCGGTGTAGCCGGGAACGATGTACTTGCCGGTCGCGTCGATGCGGAGCGTGTCGGCCGGCAGCCCGGACGCGGCGCCGACGGTCGCAACTACTCCGTCGACGATCAACACGTCGACCGCTCGTGCGATTGAGCCGTCGCGGGGGTCGACGACGTTGGCATCAGTGAGAACAAGAGTGGTCATGCGCGTCTCCTTCGTGACGTGTGCGGCATCTACACAGTATGACTTCGATTTCTGATGATACGATCAGAAATGTAGAGACGATCAAAAAAACCGACAGTCACCGGCCGAACGGAGAGACCACCATGGTTCGAAGAGAGCCCTCGACCCCGCAGGAACCGGTCGGCACGTCCCGGCGAACCCTGCTCAAGAACATCGGATTTGGTGCTCTTGGCCTTGGCGTCTTTGCTGCGGCGGGTGTTCCGCTGGTGTCGAGCCTGTCGGGACAGCGCGTTTTTGCTCGGGATGCGGTCTCGGGGGCGACGCCGCTCCGGGTTGATCACGTGACGGTCATCGATCCTCGTGACGGCAGCACGCATCCCGACATGTCCGTGCTCGTACGCGGAGGCACGATCGTCTGGGTCGGCGCGGCCATCGATTCGACTCCGGACGGCCTGCGTGTGATCAACGGCGCGGGCCGATATCTGGTTCCCGGCTACAACAACATGCACTCGCACGCTCTGCAGGAAGAGCGAGCGGACCTGTTCATGGCAACGATGCTGCGGGAGGGCACGACCGGTATGCGTCAGCTGGCCGGGCCGGATGCCCTGCTTCAGCGACGCGCGGAGGGGCGCCTGTCACTCGGCGCACAGACCCCGGCGCTGCTGGCAATGGCCGGCGCAATCCTGATGCCCTACAACTCGCCGACGATCGACCGGGTGCGCCGCGAAATCAGCCGGCAGAAGTCGCTCGGAGCGGACTTCATCAAGCTCATCATGGTGGAACGGGACGTGTTCTTCGCCGCCGTCAGTTGGGCGCACGAGAACGGGATGACGATTGGCGGGCACCTTCCGCCGTCGATCAGCCCGTCTGAAGCGTCGGACGCGGGCTACGACTACCTCGAGCACCTCGGTACAAGTGTCAACGTCTGGATCGAGACCTCCAGCGATCGCACCGCGCTGCGTGCCGAGTACGACACGTCATTGGCGCTGCCCAACGCGCTCGGGTACGTGCCGTTCGCCGAACAACTCTTTTCGAGCGAGATCGTGACCAAGGCAACGGCGACGACGCTGCTGAACCCGGCGCTGTCCGACCCGCCGGAGCTGATTCCGGTGCTGCAGAGGGCTCTCGACACGTTCGACGAAGGCGCCGCGCGCAGGCTTGCAGCCACCTTCGTGGCAAACGGCACCTGGCAGACCCCCACGCTGTCTCGGCTGCGCACCGAGTACCGCATGGACGCTCCCGAATATCAGGATCATCCGTGGCTGCGGATGCTGTCGCCCGAGGTCCAGAACAACTTCCAGATGACCCGCACGAACTTTCTCGAGCTTCCGGAGGCGCGGCGTACTGCCTACCACCGGTATTACGACACGTCGCTCAAGCTGGTGGGGATCCTGCACGAAGAGGGCGTGCCGATCATGACCGGCACGGACGGCCCGGGCGGCAACCCCGGGCAGGACATGCCGTCAGAGTTTCAGGAGCTGGCGGCCGCCGGGCTGACGCCGCTCGAAGTGCTGCGCGCGACAACCACGGTTCCCGCCGCGTTCCTTGGTCGCTCCGACCGAATGGGCGCCATCGACGCGGGAATGTCGGCCGACTTCCTGCTGCTCGACGAAGACCCGCTGGCGACCGTCGACAACCTCAGCACGATCAGCGCGGTGGTGAGATCGGGGCACTACTCGACCGCCGCAGAACTCGACGAGACGATTGACCGACTACTCGCATCCGCGGAGGCATCGTGATGAGCGACACTATCGAAACGAACGCCCACGGCAAGAGATCACGCAGATGGACGCGCGCAGCGGGGTGGGTACTCGTCGTGTTCGGCGTCGTCGTCTCGTGGGTGTGGTCGGTCGAACTCACCATTCTCGGCGAATCCGTCAACGCATCCATTGTGGGTGCCTCGACATTCCTGCTCTTCGGTGCGGGAATCTTCCTCATCGGGCGCGTTTCTCCCCACCATGGCAGTCGAGCGACGCTGGCTCGCCGGGGCGCTGTGGTCCTGGCCGCTGTCGCGGCGATCGTCGCGGGGGCGGTGCCGGTTGCTGTCACTGCCGCAACAACCGGAACGGCATCCGCGTCCGTCATTTCCGGCACGAACGGCGACGGGTACACCGTTTCAGTTGGGGCTCTCCTGACGAGCGACAACTATCAACAGACCACTCTCGAACTCATCGTCGGCGCGACGGACCGAGCCACACCTCTGTTGGCGGCAACCGTGTCATTCACCGACGGAACCGCTGATGTGACGTGCACGAACTCCCGGATTGCCTGGACCCACGACTTCTCTGCGGTGACGCTGGCCTGCGACAGCTTCACCCCGATCGCGTCATTGAAGACCGTCTCCGGGATCGCCGTGACCGAACAATAATTTTCAGGCGACCGATCGCTGTACCGTGAAGAGATGGACCAGATGACGACGATTCCGACCGAGGGGCGCAACGCGCGCCGCAAGGAGCGAACGCGCGCGGCGCTTGTTCGCGCGGCGGAGCAACTGCTCGTCAGCGGACGCGCTCAGGATGCCAGTGTCAAAGAAATTACCGAACTGGCGGATGTCGGGTTCGGCTCATTCTTCAATCATTTCGCGAGCAAGACCGAGCTATTCGACTCCGCGCTCACCGGAGCGGCAGGGCGATACGAGGAGTGGCTCGAATCCAAACTTACCGGCGTAAGCGACCCGTTCGAGCGGCTTGCCCTGAGCATCCGGTATACCGGCAGGCTCCATCTCACCCATCCGGAAGAGGCGCAGCTGCTCATCGGGCAGACCACCTTCCTGCACGCGGGAAAACCACCGCTGGCTGATCGAGTGCGCGCGGATGTCGTGGCCGCCATTGCAATGCTCCCGAACGCGGGCCTCGGTCCGTCAACGGCGATCGCCGCAACGGGTGCAATTGCATCTGTGCTTGCAGCGGCCGCCGTGCTGCCGGAGGTCGACCGTGCAGAACTCGCCGACTCGCTCGTCGCCGATGTCCTTCGGCTGCTGGGGGTCGACGGCGCGACAATCCTCAAACTCACCAGCAAACCGCTCGACTGACCCGGTTCGTTCGACTAAGGGTCGGTCAGCTCGCGTCGCGGCGCGTAGTTCTCATCGAAGTAGTCCGAGTCGACTACCCACTGGTTTCCGTTTGCATCGGTGACGACCCAGTCTCCCGGCACTGCTCGCTCCGCGCCTTCGGCTGTGCCGACGATCACTTCGCTTTCCCCGGCTCGAACTTCGCGGGCACGAACCGTTCCGTGAGACTCGAAGACCCCCGGTCCGACCTGTCGATATCCCGCCGACAACGCATTCGGAGTGATCGACCACTGTCCGCCGTTTCTCGGATCGGAGATCCGAAAATCTCCGGCGTCGGCGGTCAGGGGGTCACCTTTCGGCGTCGTCCAGGTCCACGGGGACGACAGCCGTTCGACGCTCACCCTTCGCCGCACTCGCTCGTAGATCACGACTGCGCCGGCTCGCTTTTCACTAGAAAGAAGCCCAGTGATCGCATGAGCGCGATCGTGCCGGTGAGGCTGTCGAGGTCTTTTTGCTTCTCGTCGGGCGAGAGCGCGTCCCATTCGACAATGTCCGGATGCAGCTTCGCCCGCGTCCTGTCGCTGGTGCCGCCAGCTCGGGAGTCACCAAGTCGCCACTTGTACTCGACGTGGTGGCGTACCCACGAGTCATGCTCCTCGATCGCGGCCCGGGTAATGTCGTCGTCGCCCAGTGGGCTTTCGGTCTGCAGCCCATCCTCTCCGAGGTCAGTCGCCCACTGTCGGCCGAGTCCGGCGATCGACTTGCAGAAGGTTGCAAACGAGCGGATGTTGCTCTCGCGGGCGAACGCGTCGAGGTCGCGGTCCCAGTTGCCACGGTTGGGGTCGCCCGCTTCCGGTTTGCCACCGCGCCAGTGATAGAGGTAGATCTCGTGTTTGATCCTGGCGAGTCGTTCCCAGATATCCACGCCCTCGCCTTCAACGGGTTCGAGGGTAGGGCCGATCATCGACATTCGCCCGAGTACCGGCTCAGCCATGAGCCCGCGGGCCTGCGGTGACCAGTCGAAAATTCGCCACCGCGGGTGGCGCGCAGCGAGGAAGGTTGCGTCGTTGCCGTCGTCATTGCTCATCAGCAGTGCACGCTTCAGGGTGCGGTGATTCATGAGGTCTTCGATCGACCCCTGCGCTGTCCGAATGTGGTGGTCCGCATCCGTGATTCCGAAACGCTGAAGCTGGTGTTGGAAGTGCTTCTCGGCTTCACGTGATTCTTCGCCGTGCAGCAGGATCGTGGGAGTGCTCGAAACGTAAGGATCAGATTCCGCCCGGCGCTCTCTGCCCAGCGAAGACGCCGCTTCGAGAGCCTTGTCGACGCGGTGTTCGAACGCGACTTCGGCCAGAACTGCCAATTCGAATGGTGAGGATCCCAGCAGAACGAGCTCGTCGATTCCCTCGATCTTCGCCTGGCGTACTACGTGTCGTGCCGCGACCTCGTTGATGCTGATCGCGTCGAAGAGCCAGTCGGCCCGAGCAGTCATCTGGCGCTGGCGCCAGTCCTCGGCGTGCCACGGATTATCGATTCGAACTACGACCCGGCCCGGAATCTCCGTGCGCGTGGCGAATCCCCGAGGCTCGAGTCCCGACTGCTGCCGTGGAGCGCGCCAGCTTGTGGAGTCCGCGGCAGCCTCGAGGAGTGTGGTCTGCGACGCTGCTCGCTCCGAGATCCTGCGCGTCAAATCGTCGGAATGGGAGGCGACGGAGTCGTTCGTGGGCACAAGCGCGTCCTGGCAGCGGAGGAACTCATCCATTGCCCGTCGATTGACCACGGTATCGGGCGACATCAGGTGCAGGCCCTGAATTCCTCGTCGACCACGAGCGCGCATGAACGCTTCAATGGCGAGATCGTCGCTCACGTCGATGGACAACAGGATGACGCCGATTTCGCGTGCGAGTTCCCGTGCGCCCTCGGCACCATCGCCGGCCTGCAGAACTACGAGACGCTGGCGGTCGGTGAGGCTACCTTTCACCGCTCGAGCGGATGCCGCCGTCTCGCTGTCCAGGCCGGAGAACACCACGATCTGCGAAGCGAAGCGAACCTTGATGGTGTCGATCGAACGACGGAACACGAAAGCGAAACCCAGTCCAATCACGAGCACCAGCGTGGTTCGGCCGAAGAGAATTCCCGCCATAAGTCCCTGCGGAAACTCCGGTGAACACCCTTCAACGACGCCGAACGGCTCCGCGACGTACCCCTCGAGAGCTTCAAGGGCGAGTCGTAGTGACGCCCAGATTTGGTTCTCTTCGCCCGTGCACGGCCAGTAGGCCGCGAACATCAGTATCAGCGACGACGGGCCGAGAATCGCTGCAACGAGGGGAGAGAGGTTGATGCGGCGCTCGCCTTCCTCTTCGCCTCGAATCGTCAGGCCGGGGGCGAGCGCCCAGGCCGCCCCGCCGCCAGCGACAAACCCGGCGAAGATCGGCCAGAACTCACTGACTTGACCGAACGCAGAGAGGGGCGCCGGAGCGTGCTCGGCGAGGCTCGGCACGGCGCCGAAGACGCTCCAGAGCGCGATCATTCCGACGAAAAGCGCGAGCAGTATCCAGCCCAGAATCGGACGCAGCGTTCTGGCGACGGAGACATGAGGAATCATAATGACCGACTGTACACAGCCCGGGTTGCGTCTATGAAAATCTCCGACGACGAATAATTACACTACGTAGTCGATACCGATAGCATCGGGCCATGCCCGGCGAAAAATTCGATGCGTTCATCTCCTATTCGCGCTCAGCATCGACCGAGCTCGCGTCGGACTTGCAGAGCGGTATCGAGCGCTTCGCCAAGCCGTGGTTCCGGTTGCGAGCGAGTCGGGTGTTCCGCGACGACTCATCGATGTCGGCCAATACGGCGCTCTGGGGGACGATCGAAGGCGGCCTGCGCGAGGCGGGCTGGCTCATCCTCATCGCCACGCCGCAAGCCGCAGCGTCGGAGTACGTCAACAACGAGGTTGCGTGGTGGGTGAAGCACAAGAGTGCCGCGAGTATCCTGCTCGTGCACGCTGGCGGTGAGCTCACGTGGGACCGCGTTGCGGGCACGTTTTCGGGCGAGAGCGACGCGGTGCCTCCGGCATTGCGAGGCGCCTACGCAGAAGAGCCGCGGTGGATCGACCTGCGTTGGTACTCCGAACCGGGGAGTCTCGGCAAGGCAGATTCGCGCTTTTCCGAGCGGGTAGCCGACCTCGCGGCGGCTGTCCGAAACCAGGAGCGTGACAGCCTTGTCGGCGAGAACGTGCGGCAGCGCCGCCGCGCGCTGAACCTGCTTCGCATCGGCATCATTGCCCTCTCCGGACTGCTGGTCGTGAGCCTTCTCGCGACCGGGGTTGCGGTCGCCCAGGGAAACGAGGCAGCCGTCCAGCGCGACACCGCCCAAAAGCAGGCGCGGATCGCGTCAGCCAGGCAGTTGGCTGCGACCTCCCAGTCGCTCCTCTCCGTCGATGCGACGACGGCCAAGCTGCTCGCGGTCTACGGCTACCAGTTGAACGCGGATGCGCAGACCCAGGCAGCACTTCTCGCGGCGGTCTCAACAGCATCGGGCGACGCAACGATCACCATCGACGTTGGCGAACCGGTCACAGCGATGGGTGGCCCGAGCGACGCATCGTTCGCAATTCTCGGAACGGAGAGCGGACGTGTTCTTCGGTGGACACCGGGAGAATCCGAAACGACGGAGCTCGGCAAGCTGGACGGGAAGATCACCGCGATCAGTGCGAGTGACGACGGCACCGTCATCGCTGCATCCGCTCTCTTGTACGACGAAAACAGCACTCGACTGACGCCGGTGGCACTGTGGCTGGATGGCACCGCTGTCACGCTTCCGGATGGCGCGGAGGGCCCCATCGAAGTATCGCCCTCGGGCGAGACAGTTGGATTCGGTGAGCCTTTGCCCGACGGCTACGAATCGAAGGCTTTCATTGGCGACTCGGTCTTCGGCTTCGTGCGTCGGACAGGCGGTTTTGCGGATGGAGTGAACGGTGGCATCTTCACCCCCGGTGTCGCCCAATTTGTGTTGCCAGACGATGAATCCGTCATTGCCTGGGTTGACCCGGCGATGGAAGGCGGAGAGGTGCAGGTTCGTCAACTCGACGACTTCTCGCTGACCGCCGATGTGCAGACGCCCGGCGGAGTTCCTCGCGACCACCCGGGCCTATTGTCGCCGGCGGGCGACTACATCGTTCAGGTGGACCGGAACTCTCGGTTTGCGGCAGCAAACCCCACCGAGATTCCCCTCTATGACACGAAGACCGACAGCTCAGATCCGGCAATGTTCGGCTACGCGCCGACCGGCCCCCTTGAGGCGCTTGCGATCAGCTCGGATACCAAACGATTCGCGACCGCATCCGCCGGTGTCATTTACGTCTCGAGTCCGCGTTCGGCAGATCAGCCATATGAAGACCCGCTGATTCTGGCGGGAAGCTCCAGCATCGGTTCGCTCGCCTTCCTCAACACGAACACTCTGCTCTCTGCGTCGGGGTCCGCCGCGACAATCCGACAACTGGATGCCGGAAATCCGCTGCACACGGATGTCCCTTTCTCTGCGGCGACGCTTGATGGTGCGGCGAACGGAATGCCACTTCTCGTGTCGCTGAATGAGAACGGCACTCGGCTGGTGACGGTCGAACAGGGCTGGTTTGATGACACCTTCGAGGAGGCTTTTGGTAGCTCGACCTGGCGAGAGGTCGGCGTCGACGAGCCAACGAGGCTGGCAGCGGTGCCTCTGGCCTGGAAAACAGAGTCAACGGCGTTCGTCATCGACGATGATGGCCTGGCAATCTATGACGCGGATTCCGATACCGTCGAGGATCTCCCTGAGCGCACGCCCCTTGTCGCGGAGGACGTCAGCGGTGGGCTCGTTCCCCCGGCAAGCGCGGGCCGCTATCTGCCAGGCGAAGATCGGCTGTATGTCGCGACAAGCGACGGTGTGCTTGAGATCGATGGAACTTCCGGTGCACTCGTGAAGTCCTGGCCCGAATTGAAGTCCGCGGAGTTGTCGCCCGATGCCAGATTTGCCGTCACGAGCGTCTACGACGACAACAGCCAGTACGCTTCAAGCGTCACGGAACTTTCGACGGGAAAAGAGACGAAGATTCCGGGTGTCGGCGTGTTCGCCGCGAGCTATCGGGGGCCGTACCTCGCGGTGACACCGTCGCGGCAATCCGTAACGCTCACGAGTGCTGACGGCAAGACACCGATCGGAACCTTCGCTGAGTCTTTCTCCGGGCCGCTCGTCGTCTCGAGCGACGGCAGTCTCGGGGCCCGCTTTACCGACGATGGCTCCATGTCGGTGATCAGCGTGCTCACCACGCAGGTGCTCGGCGAGTTCGATATTCATGGTGACTCGCGAGCGCACGTGGGCGTCGTCTTCGCCGGTGACGGAAGAACGCTGATCGGAGCCCGTACGGATTACCCCTCTGGGAGTTATTCGATCATCGATCTTGATCCGAATAACTGGATGCGCATGCTGTGCGCCAGCGCGGGGCGAGACTTTACTGACGCGGAATGGGTCCGCTATACGGGTGTCACGAAACCAAAGGGGTTGGGCTGCGCGACCCTGTAAGCAGGGAGGGCCGGTTACCGGCCCTCAGCAGCAAACAGCGAGTCGACGTTGTCGCCGGCTAAGCGGCCGGCCCCAGCAGCACAGCGAACAGCGAGATCGCACCGCCGGCGATAAACAGCGCCGTGCCGAACTGCATGGTGCGGGTCTTATTGCGGTCGGCGGTGGGAACGTCGACCTCGAGGATCGGGCAACCCGACCAGCCGATCAGGCCGACACTCAGCGTGACGATAAGCGCCCCGAACCACCACAGCGCTTCGTCGGCTCCGGTCAGCAGCGAGGGTCGCCAGCCGGATGACAGCAGCAGTCCGAGGGTGAGCGCAACGGCGCCCACCGCAGCCGCGAACCAGATGGTGCCGGTCCACATGATGCGCTGCACGTTCTGCTCGGGGCTCATGAGTTCGTGAAGGGCCGGAGGTGCGGCATCCGCTTCTGCGGTGGGGGAGTGAGCTGAAGCGAGGCGAACGCCTCGCGGCGACCGCCGCTGGATCGAGCGATTAGAGGTGAAATCCGAACTGAGTCCAGTCACTGGGGGCCTTTCGACAATGCTCGCGCGCCGGGTTCCGGTGGCGGTCGGGAGAATCGATTCATGAGCAACGCAATGTAAACGGCGTTGACATATTCATCGTAACTCCGATTTTCGCGGGGCGCTCGCAGTCCTGATTCCTAGCTGGGAGCGTCGCCGGTCAGCATCCGCTGCAGGCTCTCGCCATACCGCTCAACGATGTCTTCGAGCGGCGCATCGAGCAGAAACTCGTCGTCATACAGCGCGAGGGCGCTCATCAGTCCGACGAGCTGGGCGGTGAACAGGTGAGCGCGCAGGCGCGCATCCGGGGCGTCGATTCGCTCGACGAGAGGTTCTGCAATCAGGGCGATTGTCGATTCCTGAAGTCGCGAGCGGATGTCGGGTCGGCTGGAAGCGCGCACGATGGCGCCAAAGGTGCTGAGCCCTTCGTCCGTGCGCTATTCGGCGAACGACCTCCGTGCCCAGGGTGTCGATCGGGCCGCTCAACAGTTCTTTCCACGCTGCGACGTTGTCCACGGTCTCAATGAAGAGCTGCTCTTTCGAGCCGAAGTGCCTGATGACGATTGCCGGGTTGACGTCAGCGCCCGCGGCAATCTCCCGAACCCCTGTCGCGTCAAAACCCTGCGCGGTGAACAGGCGGCGAGCGGATGCGCGGATCGCCTCTTTGACAGCGGCAGAGCGATCGCGCCGCGGTTTCTCGGTGGTCACGGCGTTTCCTCCGTTGGATTGTGGCGGGTCAATCGGGTCGCTATTCGCCGCTGGTCAACCGCGACGCGACTTCGAGAAGCACGTCTTCCGAACCCGCATAGATGCCGTCGTGACGCGGCCAGTGCGAGATCACGTCGGTGAAGCCGAGCTCGCCCGCTTTCCCGACCAGGTCGTCGAAGGCCGCGGTGCTCGACAGCGAGTAAGTGCCGCCGGAGTCGAGCGACAGGTAGCGGTCGATGGAGAGCGGATCGCGTCCCGCAGCCGAGGCTGCATCATCCAGTCGACCGGACAGTTCGGTTAGCTTGCGCCACCACTCATCGTCGGTCACGCCCTCCGGCCCGGTCGTGACCCAGCCCTGCCCGTGCTTCGCGACGAGCGCGAGTCCCTTCGGGCCGTTCGCGGCGATGATGAACGGCAACCGCGGGGCCTGCGCCGGCAGGCCGACCATCCGCGCGTCGACGGCGGTGTACCACTCGCCGTCGAACGAAAATCCGTCGGATCCCTGGGGCTCGAATCGCAGCAGTTCGTCGAGGTGCTCGACGAACTCGGTAAACCGTTCGTGGCGCTGCCGCGGGGTGTACTCCGGCTGGCCCAGCACAAACGCGTCGAAGCCGGTGCCACCGGATCCGACCCCCAGCATCAGGCGTCCACGGGAAATATCGTCGACGGTCGCGAGCTCCTTCGCGAACGGTACCGGGTGGCGAAAGTTCGGCGAGGCGACGAAGGTGCCGAGTCGGATGCGGGACGTGACCGCGGCGGCCGCGGTCAGCGTCGGCACGGTGGCTCCCCACGGTTCCCCGGCGAGCGAGCGCCAGGAGAGATGGTCGTACGTCCAGGCGTGGTCGAAGCCGAGCTCTTCAGCGAGCGTCCACTTGCGGCGAGCCTCCGGCCAGCGGTCCTGGGCCAAAATCACAATTCCATAGCGCATGGCCCCAGTCTGCCAGCGGCCAGCGACGGGAGCCGAAACTCGTGCCGGGCGACCGCGATTACTTCTGAGACTGCGCAGGCGCACGCCTACAGCGGCAGCGGTCCGGCGTACTTGCCCGGACTGTGAACGACGACCGCGTCAGCCGCGGATGCCGCACCGATCGCCTCGACCACGTCTGCGACCAGTGCGTCCGGCTGCTCTAGCTCAGACCCTGCATCCTCGCGATACACGACAACTTCGACGGCGAGCGAGAGGCGCGCGACTTCGACGAGCACTGTGCCCGGAAGCAGCACGGTCTCCTGTTCGTCCGGGTGGCCGGAGAACGGAACGAGATCCCGTCCGGTTGCGGAGTCGATCGCCGCAATGGCCAGCGACGTCCAGTTCTCGGTGGCGACTGCCGGATTGCGCGACGTCGCGAGCGGTCCGCGAAGCTCGATCGGCGCGGCGGTCGCCGGTGGAAGTTCACTGAGTCCGTGAAAGACGAGGCCGGGCAGCGGTGGCACCCTGGTCAGAATCGAAAGGAATCGCTCGGCGGCAGCAGCCGCATCCGTTGACGTCATGGTCGTTCTCCCTGAGAGTCGCGGCACGTGAGTATCAGCCTCAAGTATTGCTCGCGAAACTGCGAATCTCCGGGAATCAGGTCTGGCCCCGAACGAGTTGCAGCCGACCATCCCCGAGGCGCAGCACAGCGGCCCGCTCGAAGCGGGAGTGCTTCCCGCAGCAACGACAGCGTGGTTCACCAGCTGACGATCGGTCACAACAACGGCACCTGCCCTGTCTTTACTTGCAACGCGTCGGGAATGACCCCGTCGCAACCTCTCGACAGGAGTTCATCATGACCGTGCCCACCGCCGTCAGTCCCGCCGCTCGCCGACCGTCCGCCGTCGTCGCTCGCATCCTGCAACCGGTTCTCGTCGCGGCACTCGTCGCGGTGGTGAGCGCAATCACCGTCGCAGCGCTGATTCGCGGTGTCTTCGTCACCGGCGGAAGCATCGGTCTTGTCCTGCTCGTCCTTCCGGCCGCAACCGCGGTGCTGGCTCTCGGCCTCGGATTCCTGTTTCGCTGGCTTGGCACGCGCTCGCACTGGGCGGCCGCGATTGTGCTCGCGATCGTGGTGCTCGGTGTCTACGTCGCGCTGCTGTTCACCGGAACCCAGCGCCCGTCGATCGTGACGCTCGGCCTCGAGGTGATGATCGTCGCGGTCTCCCTCGCCGCGGGTGCGGCTAGCGCCTTCCTGCTCGGCGGGCGCTGGCGGCTGCTCGGCTTCGTCGGCGTGATCGGCCTGCTCTGGCTGGCGATCACGCCGGTGCTTGTTGCGCTTTAGCGGTCCCGGCCGGCCGCCGTTTTCGCGTAGTCGCGGTGGCCGGCGATGTCCTCCGCGGGGATGGCGGCGGTGAGTTCCTCGAGGTCGTCCGGGCTGAGGGTGAGGTTCGCCGCCGCGGCGTTCTCGTCGAGGCGCGAGCGTCGTCGGGTGCCGGGAATCGGCACCACCCCCTGCGCGATCAGCCAGGCGAGCGCGACCTGGGCAACGGTCGCACCCTTGCGTGCAGCGATCTGCTCGACTCGGTCGACCAGGGCGAGGTTGCGGGTGAATGCCTCGGGCTGGAATCTCGGTAGTCCGCGGCGGGCATCGTCCGCCGCCAGGTCGTCCAGGCTGCGGATGCCGGCCGTCAGTGTTCCGCGACCGAGGGGCGAGAAGGCGACAAAGCCGATGCCCAGTTCATCGATCGCCGCTTTCTCACCGTTCGCGAGCACGTCGCGCGAAAACAGCGAGAACTCCGACTGGACAGCGGCGAGCGGATGCACGGCGTGCGCCCGTCGGATGGTCTGCTCCGACGCTTCGGACAGCCCGATGTGCCGTACCTTTCCCTCGGCGACGAGCTCGGCCATCGCCCCGACCGACTCCTCGATCGGAACGTTCGGGTCGACGCGGTGCAGGTAGTAGAGGTCGATCACGTCGGTGCCGAGGTGCTTGAGCGAGCGCTCCGCCGCGCGGCGGATATACGCGGGCGTGCCGTTGCGTCCGTGGATGGTTCCGTCATCGTCCGTCTCCGTCGACGCCTTGGTCGCCAGCGTGACGAGTTCGCGCCTGTCGCCGAGAGCCCGGTCGATGAGCTTTTCGTTTTCGAACGGGCCGTACGCTTCTGCGGTGTCGATAAAGGTGACGCCGGTGTCGACGGCGTGGCGCAGGGTTGCGATCGATTCGGTTTCGTCGCTCGCGCCGTAGAAGGCGCTCATGCCCATGGCGCCGAGGCCGATGGCCGAGACGGTCAGGCCGTCGCCGAGGGGTGTGGTTTTCATTCGTTATTCTCCGGTTCTGCGATCGCGCGGTAGGCGGCGATCTTGCTGTCGATGGCGGCGAGGTGTCGCCTGGTCTGCTCGAGCTGGGCGATCACGGTCTGCCGGTGCCGCTCGAAGAATGCAAAGCGCTCGGCTTCGGTGCCCGGTGTACGACTGAGGTCGGCGATGACGCGAATCTCTGCGATCGGCATTCCGGTTTCGCGCAGCATGACGAGACCCGCGATCCACTCGAGGTCGCCGCGTGAGTAGCGACGTCGACCGCCACCGTCCCGCGGGGTCGGATCGAGCAGCAGTCCCTCGCGTTCGTAATAGCGGAGGGCCTGGATGCTGACGCCGGTTGCGGCGGATGCTTCGCCGATCGACAGGCCGCTTTCCGGCACGTCGGAGGCGATCGAGGGGAGCAGGAGTGGGGCCATGCCCTCATCCTGCTACCTATAGCGCGGTATAGGTCAAGTGGGGCGGGGCAACTGGGTGAGCGGGGCTACGTGGGAGCCTTCGGCGGGCATCCCGGTACGGCGAGCAATGGGTGACCCCGTACCTCTCGGCCACTCCCGGAAATTCAGGAGAACCATCGGCACCCCGCGCGCGACGCCCAGGTTTTGACTGTCCATGACCTGGAGGTGAAGGTGCGGCTGGGTCGAATTGCCTGAGTTTCCGCATTCCGCGATCGGCTGGCCGGCGCTCACCGCGTCGCCGATGGACACCCGCAGCGAAGAGAGTCGAAGGTGCACGAGCGCCACGAACGGTGCGCCGCCGGGCAGGGCGATGACGACGTAGTTGCCCGCGATCGCGGGGATCCCCTCCCGCAGCCGTTCCGCCTGCCCCAACACGTAGGGAACAAGCGTGAGCTGGGAGCGACGCGCTTCGTGGTCGATCTCACCGTCGTGAGCATCGACGACGGTCCCGTCGACCGGCGAGAGGATAGGGCGCCCGAAGGAGAAGAACCTTGTGGGCGGCTCGGTGCCGATAAAGGTGTGCCAATCGCGGATGTCGGCGGTGCGGCCCCGGGAATCCACCCCGACGAAGTCGATCGCGAAGCGTTCGCCGAGCAGGTCAGTGCCATGGCTCGGCACGCGTCGAGCCGGGCTGTTTTGTGCCAGCCACCGCCCGCTGAACGGCAGGGCAAGCTCGATCGGCTCCGGATCGAATGACTTCCCGGTCATGGCGAAAGCCTAGGCCGCGGGCATTCCGGTCGCGATGGTCGTAGGCTGATCGGGTGAGATTCTCTTATTCGTGTGCGACGCCCTCTGGGTGCCTGGGGGTAGTCGGCGTTTCATCAGCCGGCTCCAGGTAGCGCGTTTCCGGCCCGCCGTTGCTGCACTCGCGCAACGAGACGAGGCCGATTTTGCCGCGCCGCTGACCACGCGGCGCTCCACCGATCACGAATATCCGCCACCGACGCACGAAACACGTCGCTGGCCTCACTACCGGAGAATCCCCATGCTCTCTCTCGACGAGAAGACCATCCGAGCGTCGTTTGTCAACGCGACTCGAAAAGAACTGTCCGACCTGACCATCCCCGATCTTGCCGCCGTCGACTTCGACCGGCTCGACTACCTGGGCTGGCGCGATGCGCGACTGTCCAAGCGTGCCTACTTTGTGGTGCACCTGGCTGACGGCCCGGTCGGAGTGGTGTTGAAGCAGGCTGACGGTGCCCCGCGCAGCCGTGCCCAGTGCTCGTGGTGCCAGGACATCCACCTGCCCAACGACGTCGTGATGTTCGGCGCTCGCCGTACCGGCGCAGCCGGCCGCGGAGGCAACAGCATTGCGACGCTGATCTGCTCGAACTTCGAGTGCTCGACGAACGTGCGCAAGAAGCCGCCGATGGCCTACATCGGCTTCGACGTCGAGGCGGCAAGGCTGCAGCGCATTGCCGTGCTGCAGGACCGAGCCACGGCGTTCGCCACCGACATCGCGCTCGGAAGCTGATCCACGCGGTGGCCCGGTGCCCTCGGGCAGCGGGTCACCGCTCGCGGTGCGTTCGCCCCGCGCGCCACGCCGGAAGATAGAGCGGGGCGGCGAGCGCGAGAACGCCGCCGCCGATCACCATCGCGGTCGATACGCCCGCACTGCTCGCCACCGCCCCGAGAACGATCGCGCCGATTGCGCCGGACGGCTGCCCGACCATCGAGTTCATCGAGAGCACGGTCGCGCGATTGGTTCCGGTCACTTGGGCGTGCAGCAGCGACGAGTGGAGCGGGTTGGATGCCCCGTGTACGGCGTAGCAGGCCAGGAACGCCGTCACCAGGCCAACGGGTCCGGCGACCAGGCCGAGCACGATGACGGTCGCACCCTGCACGATCCGCAGGATGGCAGCCGCGAGAGCGATGCCGGCAATCGACGAGAGTGGCCGCACGAGCGCAGAGCCGGCGGCGAAGACGAGCCAGGCGGCCGCGGTGACAGGTCCCATGATCGCGGCGGCGTCATCCGCGCCACCGACGAGGTCCTGCAGTCGAACCGGTGTGAGCGTCTCGAAAGCGATCATGCCGAATCCCCAGAACAGTTCGACGGCCACGAGTGCGCGCAGCACCCGGGATTGGCGAAGCAATCGAACTCCGCTGACGAGGGTCGCCGGCACGTCGGCCAGCCCGATCCGCAGCGAGCGGTGCGCCGCCGTGCGGTGGTCGTCACGGACAACCAGTGCGACGGCCGTCACCGAAACGGCGGAGAGCGCAGCCGATACCGCGATCGGAAGCAGCAGCGGATCGGCGCCGACGAGCGGCGCGACAATGACCAGGCCGCTCGACAGCAGCGCACCGCCGCCGATCCCGAGTCCGATCGCCGTCCCGCCGGCCGCGAGACCGCGTCCGATCACTTCCGGCCGGCCACTCTCGAGCACAGCATCGGCGAACCACGCTTCGAGCGCGCCGGAGTCCAGCGCCCGGTGAATGCCCTGCAGCGCGTAGACGGCGGCGAAGCCCCAGAACGAGTGCGCGAACACGAGCCCGACGACCGCTGCGCAGGAGAACAGCCCGGCCGTGATCAGTACCGGGCGGCGTCCCCAGCTGTCGGCGAGCGCGCCGGACGGCAACTCGAGAGCCAGCACGATGAAGCCCTGGATCGAGAACGCGAGCCCGACTTCGGCAATGGTGAGCCCCGCATCGAGTGCGTACAGCACGGTCACCGGAATGAGCAGGCCGACCGGGATCCAGCGCAGGGCGGTCAGCGTGACGAAACGGCGTTCGAGTGACATTACCGGTCGCTCATTTCGTCGGGTACCCGATCACGTGGATGGTTGTTGTCTCCGCCTCTGCCTCGGGCGGCATGACGCGATACCGCTCGATGACCGCCTCGAGGTCGGCAACGAGAGCTGCCGCTCGGGCCGGAGAGACCTTCAAGAGGTAGTCGGACGCGCCGGCTACGTCCTGCCACGGGACCGACCAGTCGGCGGCGGTGTCGAGCCAGTGGTTGTAGCGCTCGGCCAGCAGTCCGACGTAGTGGCGTTGCAGCCAGTCGTGGGCGGCCTCGGCGTCCGGATCGCCGGCGATCGAACTCGCGGTAAAGCGGTGCCTGTCGCTCGTCGGCTGCCACCAGCGTTCCTTGCCTCGACCTTCGGCCGTCTCTTCGACAAGGCCAACCTCGGCAAGCTTGCGCAGGTGGTAGCTCGTCGCTCCCGAGTTGGTGTCGAGGAGCTTCGCGAGGGACGTGGCCGTTCCGCCGCCGTTCAGTCGAAGCTTGCCGAGAATCCGGGCTCGAAGCGGATGCGCGAGCACCGTGATCGCGCGGGTGTCGAGATCGATGATCGTCAGAGCGGAGTCGTTCATGGCCCAACCCTACGCGTGCATAACTCTTATGCACAATAATTATGCAACTGGGAATGTGAGTGGTGTCGGGACAAGTCCGCGCGCCGTTAGGAGCCCGCTGGCACAATCGGACGATGGCTAAGGCAGAGATCCACGACCTCGATCCCGCGACGAGTCTGCGGATCCAGCGATTCTGGCCGCTCATTTCGGCGATCGTCGGAGTTGTGCTCGCCGGTGCCCTCGGTGCCGTTGTCGTTCTTCGCCAAAACCGCCAGCCGTTCGGCTTCGATGCCGAGTGGATGGAGGAGATCGTCGAGCACCGGGCTCCTTTCTGGGAGGTGCCGTCCTACGTCATGAACTTTCTCGGCGGCGGAATCTTCGCGAGTCTCGTCGTTCCGATCCTCACCATCGTCGCGCTCGCACTTTTTCGTCGCCGATGGGCAGCGCTCTACTACGCGATCGCGGCGGCCCTCAGCGTCACGGTCGTTCAGGTGCTCAAGACGGTCGTGGCCCGCCCGCGCCCAGAAGACATCCTCGTGACGAGCGACTTCGGTTCGTTTCCGTCCGGCCACAGTGCAAACGCGGCGACAATCGCCGTCACTCTCGGGATCATCTTCGCCCGAACCTGGGTGTGGGTTGCCGGAAGCATTTACACGCTCCTGATGATGCTCAGCCGCACCTATCTGGGTGCGCACTGGATCTCGGACACCATCGGAGGCCTGCTCATCGGCGCCGCCGTCGGGGTCATTGTCTGGGCACCGTTCGCGTACAAGTTGCGCGCCGAGAATCGCGCGAACCATTCACCGCTGTGGGTGCGCAGCGTCGAGTGATCGCCGACTCGAGCGCTGCTTCCCGGTACTCTGAAACGCCGAAGCTGACTCCCGCAGCGGGCGAGAGGATGCCGTGAAGACCGCGATTATCGGTGCTGTCCTGCTGGTGATCGGTGCGATTTTCATCGCTGTCGGAGTGCTGCCCGTCCCCGACGCGCTGGCGGTCGCCGACCGGGTGTGGCCGGTGCTGCTGTTCGTCGTCGCGATCACGATCGTGACCGAACTCGCGGCCGAGGCCGAACTGTTCCGCGTCGTCGCGGAGTTCACCGCGAAGTGGGGGAGAGGGCGCACGATTGCCCTGTGGCTTTTCGTGGTCGCGCTCGCTGTCATCAGCACGGTGTTCCTGTCGCTCGACACCACCGCGGTGCTGCTCACCCCGGTGGTGGTGCTCCTGGCCAGGCACGTCGGAATTCCGCCCCTGCCGTTCGCCCTCACCACCGTCTGGCTCGCAAACACCGCCTCGTTGCTCCTGCCGGTGTCGAACCTGACCAACCTGCTCGCCGAACACCAGCTCGAGGGTGTGGGCCCCCTCGGGTTCGCGTCTCTCATGGCGCTTCCCGCCCTCGTCGCGGTGGTCGTTCCCTGCCTCGTGCTCCTGGCGATCTACCGACGATCGCTCTTCACTCGCTACGAACCGGATGCCCCGGCCCCGGCATCCGATCGCGTGCTCCTGATCGCGAGTGCGGTCGTCATTCTTGCGCTGCTGCCGGCGCTCGTAAGCGGCCTGCCGGTATGGATCCCCGCATCGATCGCTGCCGTCGTGCTCGGGGGGTTCTTCGTGGCACGTCGCCGAAGTGCGCTGCGGTTCTCGCTCGTTCCGTGGCAGGTCGTTGTGCTGGCATCCGGCCTGTTCCTCGTCGTCGAAGCCGGACACTCGCTCGGCCTTGCCACGGCGCTCGAAGCTGTCGCCGGAAGCGGCGACGACCCGCTCAGCCTGCTGCAGTTGTCGGCGACGGGAGTCGCGGGGGCGAACGTTGTCAATAACCTTCCCGCGTACCTTGCCCTCGAACCGGTCGCCGAGTCGCCGCTGCGTATCGCCGCCCTGCTCATCGGCGTCAACGCCGGGCCGCTCATCACGCCGTGGGCATCGCTCGCGACCCTGCTCTGGCACCAGCGACTCACCGCTCTCGATGTCGAACTGTCGTGGCGTCGCTACGCGCTGCTCGGTCTTCTCGTGGTGCCGCTGACGGTCATTCCCGCGGTTCTCGCACTCGCGCTGCGGTAATCGAATTTCGGCAACGGATGTTGCCTAAACCCCTCACGGATTCGTTGCGAAGGTAGGGTTTCGGCCTAAATATCCGCGCGGGTGATCCCGCGCTCTATGCCATGCGAATTCCTCAGTTCTACTGTGATGCTGGGGCGGCTGGACCGCTTCTGCCGTCCTCGAGGAGAGTTCTATGTTTGGAATACGTCGCCGTACTGCCAGGGCGCCGCGTGCGTCGATCATCGCTGCCGTCGGCCTCGGCGTTGCCGTCGCGGTCGCGGTGCCGACCTCGGCAAGCGCCGACCCGATCATCATCATCAACCCGCTGTGGGGATCGACCGAACTTCGCGACTGCGCCAACGCATCGCTCGGTTTCGCCAGCTCGCACAGCATCACCTGGGCCGAGCTCGACACCCTCACCAGCATCCAGTGCGAAGACAAGGAGATCGAGAACCTGAGCCCGCTCAAGTACGCCGATAACCTGACAACCCTGAAGCTCGCCGGAAACTGGATCGCCGAGGCAACGGAGCTCAGGGACCTCGCCCACCTCAGCTACCTCGACCTCTCGGACAACTCGCTGAGTGACCTGCCAGCACTCACTGGGCTGACCGCTCTCGACAAGCTCTACCTCGATAACAACTACCTGCTGAGCATTGCCCCGCTCACCGGCCTCAAGTCGACGATGTCGGATCTGTCGCTGTCGAGAAACGCACTCAAGAACGTCTCTGCACTGAAGAGCTTCTCGTCGATCAACTACCTCTATATCGACCACAACGAGATCACCAACATCGCCGGGCTGGATGATGTGGTGCAGAACGCAACGGTGTTCGACGGTCGCAACCAGGCGGTCTGGGCACCGGCGACGACCATCAACAAGTCGATCACCCTCCCGGCGGTCACGTCGGCCACCGGGGCGAAGGTCACCCTCTCGGTCGCCAAGACCTTCGAAGACGGCACTAAGGCCGTCCCCGGAAAGCTCTCGAGCAACAAGAAGAGCATCAAATGGACGAAGGTCGGTTCGGGAGCCGCCAAGTGGTCGAGCGCGGTCCCCATCGGGGGCAGCGACACGGGAACCTTCAGCGGCTACTACGGTCGCGACGTGTTCAAGAAGATGACCGCGAAAACACCGAAGATCAGCGGAACGGCCAAGGTCGGCAAGACGCTCAAGGCCAGCGCGAAGGGATGGACCTCCGGCGTCAGCAAGTGGTACGAGTGGAAGAGCGATGGCAAGTCGGTCAAGTACGGCCAGTCGTCGAAGTACAAGCTCAAGGCCAGCGACAAGGGCCACAAGATCACGGTGACGGTAACCGGCTACAAGACCGATTACTTGGAAGTCGCCAAGAAGAGTAAGGCGACAAAGAAGGTCAAGTAGTACCGCGCGTACTCTGGATCGGGCCACGACCACAGCGGTCGTGGCCCTTTTCATGAGAGGCAGTGGATGCCCAGACTTCGCCGCAGCAGGACCGGCTCACCAGGCTTTTCGCGCAAGCGATCCGGCACCGGCTTCAGCTACGTCGCCGAAAACGGGTCGACGCTGACCGATGCGAGCGTCCGCTCACGGATCGAGTCACTCGCGATTCCCCCGGCCTGGGTCGACGTCTGGATCGCGCCGGATCCGCTCGGTCATATCCAGGCGATTGGAACGGATGCCGCCGGCCGCCGCCAGTACATCTACCATCCGCAATGGCGGGCGCGACGTGATCGCTCCAAGTTCGAGCGCGCCCTCGCTCTCGCCGCCGTGCTGCCGGGCGCTCGCGGGGTGGTCACTCGCGACCTTCGCGCCGACGAAGCATCGAAGGCGCGCGCTCTCGCGGCGGCATTCCGACTGCTCGATTCCGCGTCGCCCAGAGTCGGCGGCAAGCGCTACCTCGACGAAAACGGCAGTCACGGACTGTCGACGCTGCTGTGTTCGCACGCGACTATCCACGGGGACGACGAGATCGAAATCAGGTTTCGCGGCAAGGGCGGCCTCCCATGGGAGGCCCTTCTGCACGACGTCGACCTGGCCGGCGTCATCCGCTCGCTCAAGCGGCGCGGCTCCACGGCCCACCTGCTCGCGTACAGGGACGGCAACGACTGGCACGCGCTCAGTGCGAGCGATATCAACGACTACGTGCGCGAGCGCACCAAGGGCGATTTCACCGCGAAGGACTTTCGAACCCTGCGCGGAACCATCGTCGCGGCGCAGTCGCTGCGGGACAGCGCTCCGGCGAGCACGAAGGCAGCCCAGAAGCGTGCGGTGGTCGATGCGATGAAGGCGGCGGCGGCAACCCTCGGCAACACCCCGACCATCGCCAAGAAGAGCTACGTCGATCCGCGGGTAGTCGAAAAATACCTCGTCGGCGACCTGATCGCCGGAAACGGGGCCGCCCCGGAGGCGGCGCTGCGGGTGCTGCTCGGCGCTGACTAGAATCGGCCGGATCCGCGAACTGGCCGACGCCGTCACGCGCCCGCTCGGTTAGCATCGGCACATGGTTCCGACAGCAAACCTCATCGCGTTCGTCGTCGCGGCGTTTGTGATCGTCGTGCTGCCGGGGCCGAGCGTGTTGTTCGTGATCGGGCGTGCGCTGTCGATTGGGCGGGTCGGCGCACTACTGAGCGTTCTCGGTAACGCCAGCGGGATGTTCGTGCAGGTTGTCGTCATTTCTGCCGGCCTCGGTGCGCTGCTCGAGAGCTCGATCGTGCTGCTCACGATCGTCAAGTTCGCCGGCGCTGGTTTCCTGGTCTACCTCGGTATCCAGGCAATTCGCCACCGCAAACGCGTGGCAAAGAGCGGGGCGGATGCGGCTCCCACCAGCAGGATCCGCTCGCTCGTCGAAGGCGCGATAGTCGGCGTCACAAACCCGAAGTCGGTCGTGTTCTTCGTCGCTATCCTTCCCCAGTTCGTCGACGTGTCGGTCGGCAGTGTTCAGCTTCAGCTGCTCGAACTCGGCGCGATCTTCGCCGTGATGGCCGTCGCCTTCGACAGCGTCTGGGCGCTCGCGGCCGGATTCGCGCGCGGCTGGTTCGGGGCGTCGCCCCGCCGTCTCTCCGGCCTCGGTGCGGCCGGCGGCGTCGCGCTCATCGGACTCGGTGTCGGGGTCGCCGCCTCTCGCACCTGACAGCCTTCCCGAAACGAAAACCGGCCGGGCCGGGCGGCACTCCCCGAAGAGCGCCATCCCGACCCGACCGACGGGTCGAACCAGATCGTTGTTACTTCTTGTCGAAGACCTCTGCGTCCATCGCGTCGTAGCCCTCGGCCTGCGGGTCACCGTGCAGGCCGCCGCTGAGCGCGTATTCCTCTTCCGGTGACAGCACCAGGCGGTGTCGCGAGTACACCGCGAAGCCGATGAGGATCACGACGTAGACGATGACGATCGCAATGATCGCCGGTTGGAAGGTCGGATTTATCAGGAACCCGACGAACACAAACGCCGCGATGATGGCCGCGATGTACGCCCCGGGGAGTCCCCACGGGCTCTTGTACGGCCGGGCCGCATTCGGGAACTTGCGGCGAAGGATGATGAACGACAACATCTGCAGGAAGTACGCGACGACCGCTCCCCAGACTGCGATGTTCAGGATGATCGCGCCGGCGACAGCTCCGACGCCCTCGGCGTCGATTGCGGCGAGCGCGTCGAGCACGAGGAGTGCGGCGAATCCGATGACCGCACCGACGATGAGGGCAACCCAGGGGGTCTGGCGCTTGCCGGTGAGCGAGAAGAACTTCGGGTAGTAGCCCGCACGGGAGAGCGAGTACATGTTGCGCCCGTAGGCGAACATGATGCCCTGCAGTGACGCCAGCAGTCCGATGAGTGCGAACAGCGACAGGACCGCTGCGGCTTCGTCTCCGACGATTGCCCGGAATCCGTCGAGCAGCGGCTCACCGGCCACTCCGGTTGCCTCGGCCCCGATCACGCCGGTGTTCAGAACCAGCACGAGGATACCGGTGACGATGAGCGTGCCGCGGGCGATGAAGCCGGCGCGCGGGATGTCGCGGGCGGGGTTGTGGGATTCTTCCGACGCGAGGGGAAGCTCTTCGATTCCGAGGAAGAACCACATGGCAAAGGGCAGCGCGAACAGGATCGGCAGCACGCCGTGCGGCAGGAAGGCCGTCTGTCCGGGATCGGGGACGATGTCGAACAGCGCGTCGAAGCTGAAGGCGCCGGAGAAGATCGCCATCGCCGAGAACACCAGCAGGATGAGGATCGAGATGATCGACACCACGATGGCGAACTTGAACGAGATGCTCGCCCCGGCCGCGTTGAGGGCAATGAAGGCGATGTAGAGAACGGCGTACCAGGCCCACATCATGTTCGCGCCATCCGGGCTGAGATCGAATCCGAGCAGCTCGCTCGTGATTCCGTTTGCGTAGCTCGCCGAGAAGAACACGATGACCGCCGTGGTCGCGACGTACTCGATGGTTTCGGCAAGTCCGGTGACGAGTCCGCCCCACGGGCCGAGCGCCGACCTCGCGAACGAGTAGGCGCCTCCGGTGTGCGGCATCGCTGCGGCCATTTCACCGATCGAGAAGATGAGGCCGTAGTACATCGCGACGAGGATGATGAACGCTATCGTCATGCCTCCGAATCCCGCGAAGTCGATGCCGAAGTTCCATCCCGAGAAATCTCCGGAGATGACGGCGGCGACGGCGAGACCCCACAGGCCCCACACGCCGGCGGAGCGCTTCAACTGGCGCTTCTCGAAGTAGCCGTCGGCGGCCTTCGTATACGTGGCCCCGGAGGCCTTTCTGGTGTCGGTCATGCGTTCCTCCCAGAACGATCACGGAAAATGGCGCAGGAATTACCCCTGCGTGGTTGGCACGAGCTTGGCGTCTATTGGTACTCGGTGTCTACCTTTGGACGTAAACAACGCGTTACGAAATCTCGGGGTTCTGGTCACGGGGCTGTGGTGTAATGGTCGGATTGCAGTCAATGAGGAGACGCTAATGGCCAGCACGACCACGAACCCGCGCTCGGGTAACCTCACGGTTGACGAGCTGAATTCGCTGATCGACTCCAAGGAGATCGACACAGTCATCGTCGCGTTCACCGACATGCAGGGTCGCCTGGTCGGCAAACGCGTCGGCGCGCGCTTCTTCAAGGAAGAGATCTCGCACCACGGTGCGGAGTGCTGCAACTACCTGCTCGCGGTCGACGTCGAGATGAACACCGTGGCCGGCTACAAGATCTCGTCGTGGGAGACCGGCTACGGCGACATGGCGATGATCCCCGACTTCGACACCCTCCGCCTTGTGCCGTGGATCCCCGGAACCGCGCTCGTCATCGCCGACCTGCACTGGCTCGACGAAAAGCCGGTGGCCCCGTCACCGCGTGAGATCCTCAAGACCCAGATCGCCCGCCTCGCCGAGCACGGCCTCGTGCCGTACGTCGGCACCGAGCTCGAGTTCATCGTCTTCGACGACACCTACCGCGACGCCTGGGGCAAGGGTTACGCCGGCCTCACCCCGGCGACCGACTACAACATCGACTATGCGATTCTCGCCTCGACGCGAATGGAACCGCTGCTGCGCGACATCCGCGTCGGTATGGAGAGCGCCGGCCTCTACTGCGAGGGCGTCAAGGGCGAGTGCAACCTCGGCCAGCAGGAGATCGCGTTCAAGTACGACCACGCGCTCGCCACCTGCGACAACCACTCGATCTACAAGAACGGCGCGAAAGAGATCGCCGACAAGCACGGCAAGTCCCTGACCTTCATGGCGAAGTTCAACGAGCGCGAGGGCAACTCGTGCCACATCCACCTGTCGTTCCGTGGACTCGACGGTTCGCCGGCTCTCGCCGACCCGGACCGTCCCTACGGTTTCTCGAAGATCATGGAACACTTCATCGCCGGGCAGCTCGCGACCCTTCGTGAGCTGACGCTGTTCCTCGCGCCGAACATCAACTCGTACAAGCGCTACGTCGAGGGAAGCTTCGCGCCGACCGCCGTCGCCTGGGGCCTCGACAACCGCACCTGCGCACTCCGCGTCGTCGGTAAGGGCCACAGCCTGCGCGTCGAGAACCGCGTTCCGGGCGGCGACGTCAACCAGTACCTCGCGGTCTCGGCACTCATCGCCGGCGGACTCTATGGAATCGAGAACGAGCTCGAGCTCGAGCCGATCTTCGAGGGAAACGCGTACGGCTCAGACGCCCCGACGATTCCGTCGACGCTGCGCGAGGCCGCCGAACTGTTCAAGGTGTCGGATGTCGCGGCGGCAGCGTTCGGAGCGGACGTCGTCGAGCACTACCTCAACAACGCGCGCATCGAGCAGCTTGCATTTGATTCAGCAATTACAGATTGGGAAAGAGTTCGTGGGTTTGAGCGGTTCTAACGTCGATGGTGGAAACACCGTGACGACAACAACATCGAGTGCCGCGTCCCACGCGGTCGCACCGCTCGCGAGTATCGGACGACGGCCCGTGATCGGGCTGACTACCTACCTCGAGCAGTCGCAGACCGGGGTGTGGGACGTCCCGGCATCCTTTTTGCCGAAGGTCTACTTCGACGCGGTGACGAACGCGGGCGGAATTGCCGTCCTGCTTCCGCCGCAGCCGGTGGATGCCGAAATCGCCGAGCAGGTTCTCCACGGGCTCGATGGCCTCATCATCACCGGGGGTAAGGACGTCAACCCCTCGCTGTACGGCCAGGAGCGACTGCTCACGACGGACGAACCGCGCCCGGACCGCGACGGCTGGGAGACGGCACTTCTGAAAGCGGCGATCGACACCGAGCTGCCATTCCTCGGGATCTGCCGCGGGCTGCAGGTGCTCAACGTCGCCCTCGGCGGAACGCTGCACCAGCACCTTCCCGACATCGTCGGCAGCGAGCGGTACAGCCTGGGCGGCGGAGTCTTCGCCGATAACGAGGTGCTCGTCGAGCACGGAACGCGCGTCTCGAGCATGCTCGGCGACGGCGAGACGATCGTCGGCAAGTCGTACCACCACCAGGCGATCGACGAACTCGCGGACGGTCTCTCGGTGAGCGCACGGTCCGACGACGGAACGGTGCAGGCGGTCGAGGTCGAGTCCGTCCCGTTCGGGATCGGCGTCCAGTGGCATCCGGAACACACTCCGGAAGACGACAGGTTGTTCGCGGGGCTGGTAGAGGCAGCGCGCGAGTATCGGGGGAGAGGTGCGGCGGCTCGGGGGAGCCAGCCCACCCACGAATCGGCGGGAGAGCACGGTGCCTAATACGGTCCTGGTAAATCCAGCCGACGAGAGCGTCATCCAGACTGTGTCGCATCGCACGCTCGCCGAGGTTGACGACGCGATCCTGCACGCCGTCTCGGCGCAGCGGGCGTGGGCAGCGCTTGCGCCGGCCGAGCGCGCGGCGGGTCTTCGGCGTTTCGCCGCGGCCGTCGACGGCGCGATCGACGAATTGGCGATGCTCGAAGTGGTGAACTCCGGGCATCCGATCGGCCAGGCTCGCTGGGAAGCCGGACACGTTCGCGACGTACTCACCTACTACTCGGCGGCCCCCGAGCGGATGCTGGGCAAGACGATTCCCGTCGCCGGGGGAATCGACGTGACATTTCTCGAACCGCTCGGTGTGGTCGGAATCATCGTTCCATGGAACTTTCCGATGACGATCGCGGCGTGGGGCTTCGCCCCGGCGCTCGCCGCCGGAAACGCGGTCGTGCTGAAGCCGGCCGAGTGGACGCCGCTGACCGCGATCCGACTCGGAGAGCTCGCTCTCGAGGCCGGACTGCCGGAGGGCCTGTTCCAGGTGCTTCCCGGGCGGGGAGATGTCGTGGGCACCCGGTTCGTGACGAACGAAGCGGTGCGCAAGGTTGTTTTCACCGGGTCGACCTCGACCGGCAAGAAGGTCATGGCCGGTTGCGCCGACCAGGTGAAGGCGGTCACGCTCGAGCTCGGCGGAAAGAGCGCGAACGTGGTGTTTGCCGACTCTGACGTCGAGAAGGCCGCGGCAACGGCACCGTACGCGGTATTCGAGAACGCCGGCCAGGACTGCTGCGCCCGCAGCCGCATCCTCGTCGAGCGCAGCGTCTACGACCGGTTCCTCGAACTGCTCGAACCGGCGGTCAAGGGAGTCGTCGTCGGGTCGCCGACCGACGACGCGACCGAGATGGGTCCGCTCGTCTCGAAAGCGCACTTCGACAAGGTCTCGTCGTACGTTCCGGATGACTCGCAGGTGGCGTTTCGGGGCAGCAAGCCCGACGGCGCCGGGTTCTGGTTCGCTCCGACCGTGCTGCTGCCGGCATCCCGAACCGACCGCGTCGTCACCGACGAGATCTTCGGCCCGGTCGTCTCGGTGCTGCCGTTCGACGACGAGGCCGATGCGATTGCGCTCGCGAACGACAGCATCTACGGCCTGAGCGGTTCGATCTGGACGCGCGACATCGGACGGGCGCTCCGCGTCTCGCGGGGGATCGACAGCGGAAACCTGTCGGTCAACTCGCACTCGTCGGTGCGGTACTCGACCCCGTTCGGCGGGTTCAAGCAGAGCGGTCTCGGGCGCGAGCTCGGACCGGATGCCGCAGCAGCGTTCACCGAAACGAAGAACGTATTCATCAGCACCGAGTGACCGGCTTCATCACCTACCAGCGCACGAAGATCACCATCAGCACCGAACCACCCAGGGGGTACACCGAATGACCATCGCAAAGATCGACCTCACCCAGAGGCTCGCCGGAAAGGTCGCCGTCATTACCGGCGGTGCCTCCGGAATCGGGCTCGCGACCGCTCGCCGCTTCGCAGCCGAGGGCGCGACCGTCGTCATCGGTGACTTCAACGCTGAAACCGGTGTTGCTGCTGCGGAAGAAGTCGGCGGGCTCTTCGTCCAGGTCGACGTGACCGACGAAGCGCAGGTCAACAACCTGTTCGATACCGCGAAGTCGACCTACGGGTCTGTCGACATTGCCTTCAACAACGCCGGTATCTCGCCGCCCGATGACGACTCGATCGAGACGACCGAGCTACCGGCCTGGGATCGGGTGCAGGACGTCAACCTCAAGTCGGTGTACCTCTGCTCGCGTGCGGCGCTGCGCCACATGGTTGCGCAGCAGTCCGGATCAATTATCAACACGGCATCCTTCGTCGCTGTCATGGGGTCGGCAACGAGCCAGATCTCGTACACGGCGTCGAAGGGCGGAGTGCTCGCGATGACAAAGGAACTCGGGGTGCAGTTCGCGCGCCAGGGCATCCGAGTCAACGCCCTCTGCCCCGGTCCGGTCAACACCCCGCTGCTGCAGGAGCTGTTCGCGAGTGACCCGGAGCGCGCGCAGCGTCGCCTCGTGCACATTCCGAAGGGTCGCTTCGCCGAGCCGGAGGAGCTCGCGGCCGCGGTCGCGTTCCTCGCGAGCGACGACGCGTCGTTCATCACCGCGTCGACCTTCCTCGTCGACGGTGGCATCAGCTCCGCCTATGTGACACCGCTGTAAGTAACCGGCACTGTACAGAGAATCGAACGGATGATGAGCGAGTCGGAACTCCCGGCGTCGGACCCGACGCCGAACGGGCTGGTTTCCGACGCGCTCTTCCGCCCGGTCCGCAGCGGCAACGCGTTCGAAGACACGGTTGCCCGACTGCTGCAGACGGTTCGCCTCGGGCTCGTACAACCGGGCGAAGCGCTTCCCTCCGAGCGTGAACTCGCCCTGCGGTTCTCGGTGAGCCGGGACACGGTTCGGGATGCGATCCGGTCACTGTCAGATGCCGGCTACCTGGTGTCGAAGCGCGGGCGCTACGGCGGGACGTTCGTGAGCGAGACCCTTCCGGTTGCCCCGGTTCTCGGGTCGACTCCGGCAACGTTCTCGGCGGTGGAGATCGACGACGTGCTCGGGTTGCGCGAGATCCTCGAGCCGGGAGCCGCGCGAGCGGCGGCCGGACGGGCGCTCTCCGCGGCCGAGCGTGAGTTGCTCTGGACGCGACTCAAAGAAACGTCGGCGGCGGACGAGGGCGACTATCGCCGCCTGGATTCCCGGCTGCACCTGACGATCGGGGAACTCGCGGGCATCCCATCGCTCGTGTCGCTCATCGCCGACAACCGCACGTCGATCACCGACCTGCTCGACCGGATCCCGTCCCTCGGTCGCAACATCGTTCACTCGAACGAACAGCACGAGGCGATTGTCGTGGCGATCCTGACCGGTGACGGCGATCGTGCTTCCGCCGCGATGCTCGAGCACCTGCCGGCTCAGCCGCCCTCCTGCGAGGCTTCCTGGCGTAGGCCACTCGTCGGGTGAGTGCGAGCGTATCGAGGCCATCACGCGGTCTTTGCGTAGATCGTCGGTGATGATTTCGATACGCGTGCTCCTTCGTCGCGCGCTACTCAATCAACGAGGTTCTCGTTGGTTGAGTGCGCGGTCTCGGCGTAGATCGTCGGTAATGATTTCGATACGCGGTGCTCCGACCCGTCCTCGCAGGCTCGGGCGGCGCTGGGGTCGCGAAATCGCTGGCGCGATTTCCATGGCTCCACCGCACTCGCGTCGCTGCTTAATCAACGAGGTTCTCGTTGGCCCCGTGCGAGCTCTGCGAGCGTATCGAAACCATCGCCCACGACACCGGTCGGGACGCAGAACCTACGGGGCCGGCGGCGCCTTCGGCTTGCGGGGAGCGCGCGTTGTTGCGGGCTTGACTGGTGCCGACGGATCGACCACGGGTGCGGTCTTTGCCTTCGCGGCGGGAGTTGCCCGCGACACCTTCGGTGCGGACGGCACCTCGGCCGCAGGGACGACGGGAGCTGAAACCGGCTCGACGAGCGTTGTAGTCGGTGCGGTCGCCGCTGGTGCGGCATCCGCCTCCGGCACCACCGTCGGCAGCGGGCTGTCGGTTGCGTCGGCGGCATCCGAACTCGCGTCAGCGGCGGTGGTCGGTGCGACCTTTGCGGGGGAGTTCTTGGCGATGTACAACTGCGCCGCGCGCGTCGCGACGAGCAGGAACCGCACGAGCAGGAAGATCAGCGCGACGATGATGCCGAAGACGATGATGGAGAAGATCACCGACACGAGGCTCGCAAAGGCGAACATGATCTCGTGCCAGCCGGGGATAAGCGGGTTGATGCTCATTACGCGTCCAGCTCGTCGTTCTTCGCGTCTTCGATGACGGTGCCGACGGCGATCGCGACCGTGAGGCCCCAGCTGACCCACATCAGGGCCAGACGCCAATCGCGGGGGCCGCTGCGCGTCGCCTGGACGGTGCTGAGTCCGCCGAAGATTGCGCTGATGACGGTGCCGCTGAAAATGAACTTGCGCATTGCTGCCTCCCGGTAAGCCTGGATCAACGGTACCGGCTGGCCGCAAAACACACGAACCGCTTGCGGATGCTACTCAGGCCACACCCAGCCGCCGCATACCGTTGCCATGGCTTTCTCTGGCAGTTCGCCGAACAAACTGACCGATCGGACAGCATCTGACCGATCGGTCAGTTAGCATTGCATCCATGTCCAGCCACGAAGACCTTCGCGTGATCGCGCTCGCCGAGTTCGCGCGTGCCGGGTACGCCGGTACCTCGCTCCAGACGATCGCCGAAATTGCCGGCCTGTCGAAGTCGAGCGTGCTGTACCACTTCTCCTCCAAAGAGGCGCTCCTCGAGGCAACCATCGGTCCGGCGATCGACCGGGCAGCCTCCATCCTCGGATCCATCGAAGGAGCGCTGCAGAGCACCGAAGACCGCCGGGAGTTCATCGTCGCGTTCTCGGACTTCCTCCTCGCGCACCGTCTCGAAGTCCACCTGTTCATCAACCAGGGGTCGTCGCTCGTGGACGTTCCCGTGATCGAGCGGGCCAACGCCGTCATCGGTCATCTCGCCGAGTATTTCTCCACCACCACCAACTCCCTCGAAGACAACATGCGCTTCGGAATTGCACTGGGCGGCGCTGCCTACATGCTGGCAACCCGCGACATTTTTGCGGACAAATCAATCGACGAGACCAGAGACGCTCTCATCAACATCCTCACCGAGCTTCTTTCCCCTGTTCCCGTTCGATCGACAACTCCCTAGGACTCCTCGTGGCAACTCTTCTCTACCGTCTCGGCCGGTTTTCCTATCGTCGGGCCTGGACCGTCATCGCGGCCTGGGCCGTCATCCTCATTGCGGTGGTCGGCCTGAGTGTGGGGCTCGGCGGCAAGACCGAGGAGTCGTTCGCGATCCCCGGTACGGAGTCGCAGCAGGCGCTCGACCGGCTGACCGCGGTCTTCCCGTCGGTGGCCGGGGCATCCGCTCAGATCGTCAACGTCGTGCCGGAAGGCGAGTCGGTTGACGACAAGAAGTACACCGACGCCATCGAAGCGCAGGTCGACGCCGTCGAGAAGCTCGATGGAATCGACACGGTCATCAGCCCGTTCAACGAGTACGCGGGCAATGCCATCTCCGACGACAACGAGATGGCCCTCACAAAGGTGCAGTTCTCCGGGCCGTCGACCGACGTCACCGACAAGATGCTCGACGAGCTCACGGCGACCGCAAGCATCACCCGCGATGTCGGCATGACCACCGAGTTCGGCGGGCAGGTCTTCCAGGACTCCACGTTCGGCATCACGATCACCGAAGTCTTCGGCCTCATCTTCGCCGGCATCGTTCTCTTCATCACGTTCGGCTCGCTCGCGGCAGCCGGGATGCCGTTGCTGAGCGCGCTCATTGGTGTCGGCGTTGTCTACGGAGGCATTGGCATCATCTCGGCGTTCACGTCGATCACAAGCACCGCGCCGATGCTCGCGCTCATGATCGGCATAGCCGTCGGCATCGACTACGCGCTGTTCATCCTGTCGCGGCATCGAAACCAGCTCGCGCGCGGCGAAGAACCGGAAGAGTCGGCGGCAATGGCTGTCGGCACCGCGGGAAGCGCAGTGGTCTTCGCCGGCCTCACCGTGATCATCGCCCTGCTCGGACTTCTGGTCGTCGGCATTCCGTTCCTCAGCACGATGGGTATCGCAGCGGCGTTCTCGGTGCTCATCGCGATCGCGGTTGCCGTCACCCTCCTGCCCGCCTTCCTCGGTGTGTACAAGGGGCGCCTCGCACCCAAGGTCGGTTCACGGGCGTACAAGCGGGCAACCGCGAGTGTCGACAACAACCCGACGATGGGCATCCGCTGGGTCAAGCTCGTGATGAAGGCGCCGATCGCGTTCGTCATCGGAGTGGTGCTCTTGCTCGGAGTCGTCGCCGTTCCCGCGCTCAGCCTGCAGCTCAATCTTCCCGACAACGGTTCGGAACCGGCCGCATCCACCCAGCGCAAGGCCTACGACCTCGTGAGCGAGAAGTTCGGCGCCGGCTACAACGGCGTGCTCGTGGTTGCCGTCGACATCACGCAGACGATCGATATTCTCGACGACCTCGATGACATCCGCAGCGATCTCGAAAAGGTCGACGGCGTCGACTACGTCTCGCAGGGAATCCCCGACGAAACCCTCGACACCGCGATCCTGCAGGTGGTCTCGAAGACCGCGCCCGACTCGGTCGAGACGAAGCAGCTCGTGCAGTCGATTCGCGACCTCGGTCCGTCGATCGAGAAGAAGTACGACACCCCGATCGCGGTCACCGGGAGCACCGCCGTCGGAATCGACATCTCGAACCGCCTCACCAACGCGCTCGTGCCGTTCGGACTCGTGGTCGTCGGTCTCTCGGTCATCCTGCTGATGATGGTGTTCCGCTCGGTGCTCGTGCCGATCAAGGCGGCCCTCGGCTTTCTGCTCTCGGTCGTCGCATCCTTCGGCATCATCGTCGCGGTCTTCCAGTGGGGCTGGTTCTCTGAACTGCTGCACATCGACCGGCCCGGCCCGATCATCAGCTTCCTGCCGATCCTGCTGATGGCCATGCTGTTCGGCCTCGCGATGGACTACGAGGTGTTCCTCGTCTCAGGAATGCGCGAGGAGTACGTCAAGACCGGCGATGCGAGGCACGCTGTCTCGCACGGGTTCGCCAATGGCGCCAGGGTGGTGACCGCGGCCGCGCTCATCATGTTCTTCGTCTTCTTCGCGTTCGTCCCGGAAGGCTCAGGGGCGATCAAACCGATCGCGCTCGGGCTCGCGGCCGGAATCGCGATCGACGCGTTCCTCATCCGCATGACGCTCGTCCCCGCGATCATGACCCTGCTCGGACGCCGGGCGTGGTGGATTCCGCGCTGGCTCGCGAAGATCCTTCCCAACGTCGATGTCGAGGGCGAAGAGCTTCGCGCCCACCGCTCGTCGGTCGAATGGGCCGACACCCAGAACGGTGCAGCCGTTTCGATCGAAGACCTCGTCGCCGGCTCAGCGGATTCGACCGTCGGGCCGATCTCGGCTAGCGTTCCGACCGGCGCAATCGTCTCGGTCAGCGGCGACGCCATCGACCGCCGGCTGCTCGCGGTAACTCTCTCCGGCCGGCTCGACCCGATCAGCGGGCGCGCCCAGGTTGCCGGCTTCCCGCTGCCGTCCGAAGCATCCCGCGTTCGCGGAATCGTCTCCCTCGCGGATGTCGGCGGTGTCGAACGCACCGAGACGAGCGTGACCATCGGCGAACTGCTCACCGAGCGACTCGAGATGACGCAGCCCTGGTACCGGATGTGGAACACCGGGCGGCGCTCTCGCACCTGGCTCGATCGCATCAACTCGGCCGCGACCACGGCCGCAGCGAGACCGACGGTGACGGTGAGTGCGCGCAGCACCCTCGTCGAACTGCCGCAGCTCGAGCGGGCGATCGCGCTTTCGGCGCTCGCGCTCGCCGAGCAGACGCCGGTCGTGATCCTCGACCAGCTCGACCCGTTCGCGTCACCCGCCGACGCCGTCGCATACTTCAGAGCGCTCGACCTCATCGTGCCGTCGACCACCACGCTATTCGTGGGCACTCCCGTTCCGGCCGCCGACGTGTCGATCTCTGGCACGGGCCGCCGCGTTCTCTCCATCGACCTCTACGCGGCAACCGTCGCGGGAACGAAAGGCGGCATCGCATGAGCCAGCCAACCTCGCTCGCTAATCCGCTCGCCCGCCGCTCGCGCGGCTTCCGGATAGCCGCGCTCGCCGCGGTGGTGCTCGTACCGCTCGCATTCGCCGGACTATTCGTCGGCGCGCTGCCGAGTGAAGACACGGCGCTGAGTTCGATCCCGGCGGCAGTCGTGAACAACGACGTCCTGGTCAAGCAGACCGCCGACGACGGCACCGTCACCAACGTGTTCGCCGGCCGGCAGCTCGTGACCGAGCTCACCGGCGACACCGACACCGGATTCGACTGGACGATCAGCAACGAGGAGGACGCAGAAGCGGCCCTCAAAGCCGGAACCGTCTACGCGATCCTGACCGTGCCATCCGATTTCTCCAAGGCGATCCTGTCGGCGTCGGGAGACGACCCGGTGCAGGCAGATATCTCGATCCGGGTCGATGACTCGCACAGCTATGCGACCTCCCTCGTGGCGCAGACCGTCGGCGCGACAATGGCCTCGACCTTCGGAAACGAAATCACCAAGCAGTACATCTCCGGCCTCAACTCCGGGCTCTCGACGCTCGGCGAATCGCTCGGAGACGCCGCCGACGGCGCCACCAAGATCTCCGACGGCACGAGCGACCTCGGCGACGGGCTCGGCAAACTGTCTGACGGAATCGGGTCCGCAGCGGATGGCGCCCACCAGTACGCGGACGGCGTGCAGAAGTACACCGGTGGCGTCGACGACATCAGCGACGGCCTCGGCACGATCGCCGACGGCACAAAAGACCTGCCGAAACTCACCAGCGGAATCACTAAATACACGCGGGGAGTCGACCAGGTCAGTGACGGGCTCAACGAGCTCGCGAAGGGCACGAAAGACCTTCCGCAGCTCAGCGCCGGCGTCACCGGCTACACCGAAGGCGTTTCGACGATCTCCGACAACCTCGCCGCGGTCGTCGCCGGGCTCAGGGCTGATCCGACCAACGAGGACCTCATGGACTCGCTTGAACAGCTGAGCGGTGGCCTTGCAACGGCGGCCGGACAGGGCGAGGCGCTGAGCGACGGCGCCGCGGGTCTTCCGGCGCTCTCGGGCGGAATTGCCGAACTCGCCGACGGAGCCGACCAGCTCAGCGACGGGTCGGCCGGGCTGCGCTCCGGCGGCAAGGGACTCACATCGCTTTCCAAGGGGCTTGGAAAGCTCGCGGATGGCGCGGACCAGCTGAGCGACGGATCGCCGCAGCTGCGCTCCGGCGCGAAGAGCCTCGCCGACGGCCTCGACGAGATCGGAACCGGGGCGGAGCAGTCCGCCGACGGGGCCGACCAACTCGCCGTCGGAGGCAAGGAACTCGCCGACGGACTCGCGAAGGGCGCCGACCAGGTTCCCGTCATGAACGAAACGCAGTCGAAGGCCGTGGCGGACGTCGCCTCCGACCCGGTGGCATTCACGCTGACGACCGACAACGCCGTGTCGAAGATCGGGCAGGTCGTCGCGACGATCCTCGTGCCACTCGGGCTGTGGATCGGCGCGCTCGCGGTGTTCCTCGTGCTGCGACCGGTGACGCGTCGCTCGCTCGCCTCGACCGCGGGTGACCGCCGCCTGGTGTTCTCGACACTCTCTCGTGCGCTGCTCGTGACCGGTGGCCAGACTCTCCTGCTGGTGGCGCTGCTGCACCTCGGGCTGGATGTCGCCTGGTCGCTTTTGCCGGCGACCCTGCTGTTCTCGTTGCTGATGGCGTTCGCGTTCACGGCGTTCCACTACCTGCTCACGATCGGGCTCGGTCGCGGCGGACTGGTGGTGTCCCTGTTCGTCCTGGCGGTGCAGATCACCTCGACGGGTGGTCTCTACCCGGTCGAGCTGCTCGCGGCACCGTTCCAGGCGATCAGCCCGTTCCTTCCGCTGACCTACGGGGTATCCGGAATGCAGGCGATACTCTCGGGCGGTTCCCTCGCATCCGCTCTCACCGCGGTCGTCGTGCTGCTGGCCTTCGGCCTGCTGAGCGTCGTGGTTGCGCTGTTCGCAATCCGCCGCACCCGCCGGGCGGGGGCGCTCGGCTTCGTGCCGACCCTCGCCTGACCTCCTAAACCGATTTGCCTACTTTGGTCCCTTTTTCGACTGAAATCGGGGCCAAAGTGGGCAACTCGGTGCTCGGAGGGGTTGCCAGCGCGGCGCGCGCGTAGGCGACGGTCTCGTTGAGGGCATCGAGCAGGTGCGCCTCGCTCGAGCCGTGCGGCGCGTGCACCTCCGCGATGAGTGAGCCGTTCCAGCCACCCGCCGAGAGATAGCGGATGACCTCGGCGACCGGCTGCGATCCGTGGCCGGGCACGAGGTGCTCGTCGATCAGGCGTCCCTCACCGACGGTTCCGTCGCAGAGGTGCACATGGCGAAGCCGTTTGCCCATTGCGATGGCGAGTTCGAGCGCGTCCCGTCCGGCGACGGCGGCGTGCGAGAAGTCGAGCGTGAGCGACGCGCAGTCGATGAGCGTCGCGTCGGGGCTGGGGGAGTGCACGTCGATCTTCGCCGGACCGAGCGAGAGCGGGAACATGTTCTCGACCGCCACCGTCAGGCCGTAGTCGTGTTCGATCTCGCGAACGATGGTGGTGAAGTCGCGAGCGTAGCGGGGCTCCCAGATGAACGGCGGATGCGCCACCACGACGCTCGCGCCGACCGCGATCGCGAGTTCGGCGGCCCCGATGAGCTTGCCGCGAGGTCCGCCACCCCAGACGAATTGCGCGAGCGGAAGCACCGGCGCGTGGATCGAGGCGATCGGTAGCTCGTACCGGGCCGACAGCGCCAGCAATGCACCCGCATCCTGTGTCTCGCGGTGCTGGGTGACCATCACCTCGATGCAGTCGAACCCGGCTTGCCGGGCCAGCCTGAAGGCGTCCTCCGCTGCCAGCGGGAAAACGCATGACGTGCTCATTCCGAGTCGCAACACGCGCCAAGCGTTTCAGCCGCGCGTGAACGCCGGATGAACCCTTTCGCCCACTTTTGCCCTGATTCGGGGCCGTTTAGGGGCCATTGTGGGCAACTCGGTGAGATCGGGTTAGAGCCAGTCGCGCTTGCGGAACGACAGGTAGAGCACGGCACCGGTGAGTACGATGAGGCCGCTCGACAGCGTCACGCCCCACGCTGTGCCAAAACCTGGGAACAGCAGGTTCTGCCCGAAGAACCCGGTGATCGCGGTCGGCACAGCGATGATCGCCGCCCAGCTGGTGACCTTCTTCATGATGAGGTTCATCCGGTTGCCCTGGATGCCGATGTTGGTCTCCACGATCGTCGACACCAGGTCGCGCAGCGACTCGTTCCACTCCGTGACACGCAGCACGTGATCGTAGACGTCCTGGAAGTACGGTGTCATCGCATTGTCGAGTGCGCTGATGTCGCGCCGCATGAGCGAGTTCACAACCTCGCGCATCGGCAGCACCACCCGCCGAAGCATCACGAGGCTCTTGCGAAGGTGGAACGAGCGTCTCGCCACTTCCTTGTCCCGCGGTTTGTCGTCGAACAGGGCATCTTCGATCTCGTCGATCTGCCCGTCCAGGATCTGCACGACGTCAAAATGGCCGTCGACGATGACGTCGAGCAAACCCCACAGCAAATACGCAACTCCGTGCTTCGCGAGCTCCGCGTTGTTGTCCCAGCGCTCCACGACTCTCTGCATGTCGAAGGTGCCGTCGTGCACGGTGACGAGCGCCCCCTTGGTGATGAACGCCTTGATCTCGGACTTGTGAAGCTCACCCGTCTCGACATCGAGCGTCACCCCGTAGGCCGCTAGAAAAAAGTGGGTGTCGTACTGGTCGAGCTTGGGGCGCTGGTGGTCGTGGATGGCATCTTCGATGGCCAGCGGATGCAGTTCGAGTTCTTCTTCAATCGCCGCAAGATCGTCGGCGTCGGGCGAGGTGAAATCCGCCCACACCGCGCATCCATTCTCCCCGCGATAGTCCGAAATATCGGCGACCGGAAAGTCCGTTTTCACGAGGGCGCCGTCGCGGTAGAGCCGAGTCATGGTCATGACTGAAATGCTAACTGTGGGCGGCTGGTAACCTTGCACTTGCTTACCGATGACAGGTGCGCTGCACACAAAAGACCCGAAAGTAAGCGTTTCTATGAACGGCACTGCCGACAGCACGACCCCCCAGACCGAGACGGGCGAGTATTCATTCGTCGTCGTCTCCAACCGCCTGCCCGTCGACCGGCAGACCGGCCCCGACGGCGAAGCGAGCTGGACCCGCTCTCCCGGTGGCCTCGTCACCGCGCTCGAGCCCGTCATGCGCGAGCGCGACGGAGCCTGGATCGGATGGGGCGGACAACCCGACCTCGATCTCGCGCCGTTCGACAACGAGGGCATCCACATCGTCCCCGTGCCGCTCAGCGCCGACGAGATCGAGAACTACTACGAGGGCTTCAGTAACGACACCCTCTGGCCTCTGTACCACGATGTCATCGCCGCCCCCGGCTTCCACCGCGTCTGGTGGGACTCCTACGTGCTCATCAACCGCCGGTTCGCGGATGCCGCGGCAGCGTCGAGCGCGCAGGGCGCGATTGTCTGGGTGCAGGACTACCAGCTGCAGCTCGTCCCGAAGATGCTGCGCGAACTCCGCCCCGACCTCACCATCGGATTCTTCAACCACATTCCGTTCCCGCCCTACGGCATCTTCTCGCAGTTGCCGTGGCGACTGCAGATCGTCGAGGGCCTGCTCGGAGCCGACGTCATCGGCTTCCAGCGGGTAGCGGATGCCGGAAACTTCAGCCGTGCAGTCCGTCGCCTGACCGGCCTCGTCACCAAGAACCCGATCATCGAAGTGCCGACCGACGCCGGCACCCGCAAGGTCATCGCGAAAGCGTTCCCGATCTCGATCGACTCCAGCAGCTACGAGGAACTCGCGCGCCAGCCGCACATCCAGGCCCGCGCGAAAGAAATCCGTGAGGGACTCGGAAACCCGAAGACCGTCATGCTCGGCGTCGACCGCCTCGACTACACCAAGGGAATCGGTCACCGCCTCAAGGCGTTCGGTGAGCTCCTCGCCGAGGGGCGCATCGATGTCGAAGACGTCACCCTTGTGCAGGTGGCCAGCCCGAGCCGCGAACGCGTCACCGCCTACATGCAGTTGCGTGACGAAATCGAACTGACCGTCGGTCGCATCAACGGCGATTTCTCGACCATGAGCCACACCGCGATCAGCTACCACCACCACGGTTACCCGCGGGACGAAATGGTCGCGCTCTACCTCGCCGCCGACGTCATGCTCGTCACCGCGCTGCGCGACGGGATGAACCTCGTGGCCAAGGAATACTGCGCCGCGCGCTTCGACAACGACGGCGTGCTGATCCTGAGCGAGTTCACCGGGGCCTGGGACGAACTCAAACGTTCACTCCGCATCAACCCGCACGACATCGACGGCCTGAAGGATGCAATCCTGCAGGCGATTTCGATGCCCAAGCGCGACCGGGCAGCGCGCATGCGCTCCCTTCGTAAACGCGTTCTCGAAAACGATGTGGCGAAGTGGTCGACGACCTTCATCGACACCCTCACCGCAACCAGAAGCGATCGACTGCCCGAACCGGACGCCGATCCGCTGGGCGAACTCGAGTGGACGATCGACCGCAGGATCGGAAAGAACAGCAACTAATGGTCGACGTCGATACACCCCCGAAGTTCTCGCGCCTGCCTGAACCGCTCGTCGGAGCCCTGCGCGAACTCGCGCGAACCCGCACCCTTCTCGTTGCTCTCGACTTCGACGGCACCCTCGCGCCGGAGGTCGACGACCCCGAACGTGCCCGCGCACTTCCCGAAGCCCGCGAAGCCGTCCTGCGCCTGCTCGCCATGCCGCACACTCGCGTCGCTCTCGTCTCCGGGCGTTCGCTCGCGAGCCTCGAGCGGGTATCGCAGCTTCCGGATGACGCACTCCTGGTCGGATCGCACGGCATCGAACTCCGACTGGACAACCCCGGCGACGGCCACGACCTGAACCAGGTCGAGCTCGCCCGGGTGGAACTTCTCAAGGAAGTCCTCGACGAAGTCGCCGATTCGATCGACCAGGTCTGGCTCGAACCGAAGCCAGCCGGATTCGCCCTGCACACGAGGCTCGCAACCGACCACAACAGTCGCGTCGCGCACCTCGTGGCCCTGAGCGAAGCATCCGCTGAACTCGACAACCTCACGGTTCGCGAGGGCAAGAACGTTCTCGAATTCTCCGTGCGGTCGACGACGAAGGGTGAGGCGATCGAGCACCTCCGTTCGTACACGAACGCGACGAGTGTCTTCTTCGCCGGCGACGATGTCACGGATGAGGACGGCTTCGCTGCCCTCGGTGCCGACGACCTCGGACTGAAGGCCGGCGACGGCTCGACCCTCGCGAACTACCGCGTCAAGGGCCCGATCGAAATCTCCCGCGCGCTTGCGCTGCTCGCCGACCTTCGCGAGGGCGACGTCCACGAGCAGTAACCGGCTGGGCATTGCTCAGCTAGTCTGGACCGCAAGCCAGCCGCGTATCGCGCTGGTTCCGGGGTGCAGTGAGTGCGGGGTCCGAACGTGAGCTATATCAGAGCGACCTACCGCAAACGACGGAGCGCTGCGATCGTCGCGAGTGTCATTGCCGCGGTTTTGCTTCTTGGCTCACTGGGTGCTCCCGCCGCCACAGCGGTATCTGCGATTGCTGCACGGTCGAAACCGTCGCCATCGGTCTCCCTGGCGCTCAGCAAATCGACCATTGGCCTCGGGCGAGAGGTAACGGTCTCCGGGCGGGTGCGCGTCTCGGGGCACAACGTTTCGAAGGCAAAGGTCACAGTTCTCGGCAAGGCGGCCGCTGCGACCACGTGGAAGACCCTCGGAAAAGTAAAGACCAAATCGAACGGCAAGTTTAGCCTCACGTTCAAGCCATCGGTCGGCTACTCGGTTCGGGTCAAGGTGGCGGCAACCAAGAAGAGTGCCGCTCACACCAGTGCCATCAAACGGCTGGCGGTCGCGCCGGTTCTGTCTTCCGTCAGCCCGAGCGGGTTCTCCCGGGCGGTTCTCACCCGGTCCAAATTTTTCACCGGAAAGGCCTCTTCTGCCCTGGCCAAGAGGAGAGTAGCGCTCAACGTGCTCGAGGGCACGATTTGGAAACGCGTCGCGGAAACCCGGTTTGACGACTCTGGACGATTCTCGTTCGAGATCGGATCGGCCGCAGTCGGCCAGCGCAGCTACCGGATCTACGTACCGGCGGATGGCGGACTCACGTCGCTGACCAGCGGAACCCGGGTCGTCGAAACGGTCAGGAACTCCGCGGTTCTTCGCGACACCGAGTCCTGCTACGGGGCCGCCGCTTTTGTGAATAAGGGGTGCACCAATTCGCGACTCGACGGGTTGATGCTTCCAACGACCGATTCGGCGGATCTCAAGATCGAGACGGGTGGGGCCTACCTCTCGAACTGCTGGTCGCGTCTTCCCTATGAACTGGTGAAAACCTGCAGGTACGGTTCGAGCTCGTCCGATGCGCCGCGCATCGCTCTCGTCGGAGACTCCCACGCTGCCGGTTACGTCCCCGCACTGCGAGACCAGATCACCCGTCGAGGCTGGCAGATGGACACCTTCCTTGGAATAACCTGCCGGTGGATGGAACTGGCCGATGACGATCCGTGTCAGGCGCGTTCGGTTGAGCTTGACCAGCGCCTCCGCGACGGTGACTACGACCTGATCGTCTATACCGGTGTTCGTGAGCTTTCCGGCAAGGTCCCCGACGACGTCGCCGAATCCAATGCCGCAGAAATTGCGGCGAGCTACTCCGGCGTCTGGGGTCCAATGCTCGAGACGGGCGTGGCGATCGTGGCAATCGAGGACTTCGGCTTCGCCAGGGACCTCAGTTGCGTAACCGAAGCCGTTGGGCAAGAAGCCGCCGGCTGCGTCGACACCCCCGAATCGATGTTCCGGGGAATCGACCCGATCCCTCTGGCCGTCGAGCAGACTCCCGGCGCCCGCATGATCGACCTCACCTCGATGTTCTGCAGCAGCAAGAGCTGTCCGTTGGTGCAGGGCAATGTCGTTGTCTATCGTGACGCTCATCACCTCACCGGCATGTATGCCGAAACGCTTGGACCGTATCTCGCCGACAAGATCGCCAAAGAGCTCGATCGCTGATCCGAAAAGCACCACACTGTTGAAAATTTCTACCCCGGCACGCGGGCGCATAGCGTTCCAGTTCTCTGCAATCAGAGCTGCCCTGAGCTGGGTGTTCGTCATTGCACTCATCGGATCCCTGCTCGGTGCCGGGCCAGTGGCCGGTCCGTTTGATGCCGCCGCCTCCGCTGCCGGTCGCCCAACCGCCTCGGTCTCGCTCGCGACAAGCGCCAACTCCGTTGTCCTCGGCCGCAGCGTGAAGCTGACCGGACGCGTGCGTCTCGCGGGACACAACGTCGCCACCGCGGTGGTCACCGTTGTCGGCAAGTCCGCGCTCGAGACCACCTGGCACACTCTCGGTACCACTCGGACGAGTAAATCGGGGCGCTTCAGCTTCAATTTCACACCGGCGGTGGGTTACTCGATCAGGGCGAAGATCGCTGCCACGAAGCGGTACGCGTCTCGCACGAGCATCATCCGGCGTCTGGCCGTCGCGCCCGCAATTACGGCGTTGTCGCCGACCGGCGCCTCGGTCGCCCTGCCCACGCGCGCGAAGTTCTTTTCCGGCAAAGTTTCTTCCGCACTGGCAGGCGGACGAGTGACGCTCGAGCGGATGGCCGGGTCGGCCTGGAGCACGATCGCGTCATCGACGTTCGACAGCTCGGGCCGGTTCGTTCTCTCCACCACGGTCGACAAACCCGGCGAGTACAAGTACCGGGTAAAAGTGCCGGCGGCCGCGGGGCTGAGCGCATACACGAGCGGGACGCGAGTGGTCACGTACGTTCGCAACTCGGCGGTGCTGCGAGACACCGAGGCCTGTTATGGCGCGAAGTTCGTCAAGACGTCCCCGTGCGTGAACTCACGCCTCGACGGCCTGCTCCTGCCGACCACCGAACCTGTGGCCCTGGAGAAGGAGTCAGGCGGAGGCTTCGCGTGCTGGACGCAGGACATCACCGCCTTCGTCGAAACCTGCTCGTATGGGTCTACCCGGGCGGATGCGTTTCGCATCGCTCTCGTCGGAGATTCGCACGCCGCCGCATACCTTCCCGCGCTCCGCGACCAGCTTTCGCCGAACAACTGGCACCTCGACAGCTACCTCGGCAAGAGTTGCCGGTGGATGGAACTGCCGGAGACCGACCGGTGCAATCCGCGGGCAGCTGATATCCAGAATCGAATACTCGCCGGCGGCTATGACCTGGTGATCAATACCGGAATGCGTCAGCTGGCCGGGTCGCAACCGGCCGATGTCTACCGCCAGGAGGCCCAGGAGATCGCGGACCGGTACTCGGCAATCTGGGAACCGGTCATCGCGAGCGGAGTTCCGGTTTTTGCCATCGCCGATTCGGGGATTTCCCGCGAATTCAGTTGCGTAGTGAACGCGACTGCCGCGGCAGCAGCGAACTGCTGGGAACCGAAATCATCGATGTATCGCGGAATCGACCCGTTACCGATTGCGGTCGGAGAGACCGCCGGAGCGCGCCTCATCGACATGAACGATTTTTTCTGCATCAAGGATCGCTGTCCCCTCGTTCGAGGAAACGTGTTGGTGTACCGCGATTCCCACCATCTGACCGGAATGTTCGCAGAAACGCTCGGTCCTTACCTCGCCGCAAGAATCGTTAAAGAGCTCGGACGCTAGACCGCATTCGCCGAAAAGCTCGCACATCTCCTGAACCAAGATTGCGGAAAGATCCTCAGTAACGTAGTGTCCCACCCATCACCTTCACGGATGCGCGTCTGGAGCAACGGCCGCTTCTGATGACTGCGCTTCGCCAAGGAACTGGACCAATGACCTCTATCGCTCTTTCTCGACGAGGTCACCGGGCCGCTCCGATTATCGTCGCCGCCCTCGCTGCGATTGCGCTCATCGTCGCCCCCGTTTCGGCCGCGAACGCAGGCAAGGCCACAGTGTCCCTCACGGCGACCCTGAGCGCGAGCACCGTGCACTACGCAAAGAGCGTCACGGTCAGCGGAACAGTCAAGATCTCGAAGCGCGCCGCTTCCGGGGTCACGGTGAAAATCGTCGGCAAGGCATCGACGTCCAAGAAGTGGAAGACGCTTGCCGCCGTGCGCTCGACCGCTAACGGAAAGTACTCGTACACGTTCATGCCGAAGACCGGCTTCGCGATCAAAGCGAAGGTCTCGAGCGGCTCGGGTCACAAGTCCGCGAAGACCAGCGCGAAGTCACTCAAGGTCAAGCCGCTGATCGCCGCCATCAGCGTGAGTGGAACAGCGCGCTCCGCCGTCGGTGCTGCGCGCACGATCACCGGCTCGGTCAATAAAGCGCAGGCGAAAAACAAGGTCCAGGTCGAGCGATTCACTGGCAAAAAGTGGCAGGTTGCGGCGACGTCAAAGGTCACCTCCACCGGTGCGTTCTCGCTGAAGGTCCGCACGACCGAATACGGCAGCCGCGGCTACCGGGTAACCCTTCCGGCCGCTGACGGCCTGATCGCCGCCAGCTCAGCACGCATCACCGTCGACTCCTACGGCAGCGTCATCGACCGTTACGCCGATAAGCGAGACTGCTGGGGCGCATCCGCTTTTGCCACGGCTGACTGCACCAACCCGGCGCTCGGGACCTCCATCACCCCGTCGATCGTCGGCAAGGCCTACGAGAAGGACAACGTCGGGGCGTACCGCTGCTACGCGACTGACTCGAAGAAGCCGATCCCCACTTGCACCTTCGGTTCGACACGCACCGACGCTCTTCGAGTAGCGATCGTCGGTGATTCGCACGCCGGGATGATGGTCGCGGGAGTGCTCGATCGACTCGGCGACCTCAACTGGAAGCTCGATACCTTCACCGGTCGCGGCTGCATCGTGACGACGGGCGACGCCTCTGATCCCTGCGTCGGCCGACACGACTCCGCCCAGGCGCGGCTCCTCGCCGGTTCCTACGACCTCGTCCTCGTGACCGCGGTCCGCAGCGCCAATCCCGCGGCGCCCGCCACAGACCCTGCTATCCAGCGCTACACGGATGACTGGACGGCCCTCGTCAACGGGGGCGCCACGGTGGTCGCGCTCAAGGACAATCCGGCCATCTCGACGACGGCTCTCGCCTGCATCGACGCCAGCGCGGCGTACGCCGATGCGTCCGAATGTTCCGTTTCCACAGCCGAGGCTTTTGCGCTTGCCGATCCGCAGAAGGCCGCCGCTGCCGCGGTTCCCGGGGTCGAGTACGTCGACCTCTCTTCGCTCCAGTGCGCTGACGGCGAATGCCCGCTCATCGTCGGCCACGTGATGGGGTATCGCGACACCCACCACCTCACGACGACGTTCAGCAAGTCCCTTATGCCGTACCTCATTGATCGCGCGGTCGGCCGGCTCTGACTCGCTCACAGCCTTCACAGGGGCATCGTTTAGAATAGGTGGACATCCACGGCCCCGGTTCACTCCGCGGGGTTCGTCCGAGTACTCCCCAGCGTCGTGTACTTGCCGTCGGATCGCTCTGACAACACGAACGCACTGGAGGCACGCATGGTGATCCTCCTTGTGCTGTTCGCAGTTCTTTCGGTCGTTGTCGTTCCGCTCACGCGCCTGCTCGGTCGCAACGTCTTCTACGTCGCCGCCCTCGTGCCGTTTGCCGCCCTCGCCTGGACAATCGTCGGCGGTCCAGCGGTCACGGGCGGCGAGGTCATCGTCGAATCCCACCCCTGGGTCGAGCAGCTGGCGCTGACGCTGTCGTTCCGGCTCGACGTGCTCTCCTGGGCGCTGTCACTCGTCGTGACCGGTGTCGGTGCGCTCGTGCTCGTGTACTGCGCTCGCTACTTCCGTGACGACGAGGTCGGTCTCGGCCGCTTCGCCGGAATCCTGCTCGCGTTCAGCGGCGCGATGTACGGGCTCGTCATCGCCGACGATGTCTTCCTGCTCTTCATCTTCTGGGAAGCGACGAGCGTCTTCTCCTACCTGCTGATCGGCCACTACACCGGTCGCCAGGCCAGCCGCGGCGCCGCACTCCAGGCACTGCTCGTGACTACCCTCGGCGGGCTCGTGATGCTGGTCGGCCTCGTCATCCTCGCCGTACAGACCGGTACGTCACGACTCTCGGAAATCGTCGCGGCGTCACCGCAAGGCACGATCATCACCGTCGCCGTGATGCTTGTGCTCGTCGGGGCGCTCTCCAAGTCAGCGATTGTGCCGTTCCACTTCTGGCTGCCGGCGGCGATGGCTGCTCCGACCCCGGTGAGTGCCTACCTGCACGCCGCCGCAATGGTGAAGGCCGGCATCTACCTCATCGCGCGCTTCGCTCCCGGGTTTGCCGATACGCCGGGCTGGCGCGAAGTGCTCGTCGGCCTCGGCGTACTCACGATGCTCGTCGGCGGCTGGAGCGCGCTCAAACAGACCGACCTCAAGCTCGTACTCGCCTACGGAACGGTCAGCCAGCTCGGATTCCTCACGATCGTCATGGGGTATGGAACGAGGGACGCGGAACTGGCGGCCCTCGCGATGCTGCTCGCGCACGCGCTCTTCAAGTCGACTCTGTTCCTCGTGGTCGGCATCATCGACCACCGCGCCGGAACCCGCGACCTTCGCAAACTCTCGGGCCTCGGCCGCGAAGCGCCCGTGCTCGCGACGATCGCCGCTCTCGGGCTCGCATCGATGGCCGGGCTTCCGCCGACCCTCGGTTTCGTCGCCAAAGAGGGAATCCTCACGGCACTCCTCCACGACGCCGAGACCGGAAGCGTGATCGGCTGGATCGCCCTTCTCGGCGTGGTCGTCGGGTCGGTACTGACCGCGGCGTACAGCATCCGCTTCTTCTGGGGCGCGTTCGCGCGAAAAGCGGATGTCGAAACGGTTCGCCCGGTGCACGAGAGCATCGACTTTCTCGTGGCTCCCGCGCTCACCGCTCTTGCCGGAATCGCGCTCGGCCTGCTCGCCGGCCAGGTCGACGGCTGGCTGGTCGGCTACTCCGAGCAGTTCCCGGGCGAGAGCTACCACCTCGCGCTCTGGCACGGGCTTGAACCGGCTCTCGGGCTCACCGCGCTCAGCCTGCTGCTCGGCGCCGCGCTGTTTTGGCAGCGCGAGCGATTTGCCGTGCTGCAGGGACGCCTCGGTTCCGGGATCTCCGCCGCCGACGCGTACTGGGCATCGATGCGCTTCATCGACCGCACCGCCGCACGCACGACGAGCCTGACCCAGCGCGGGTCGCTGCCGTTCTACCTCACGGTCATCTTCCTGGTGTTCGTCGCCGCCGTCGGCTCCGCGCTCGCGTTCAACCGCAGCTGGCCGACCGAGGTGCGCCTCTGGGACTACCCGGCCCAGCTCGCCATCGCCGTGGCGATGATGATCGCTGCGGTCGCCGCTACGCGCGCGGCAAAGCGGTTCCAGGCCGTTGTGCTCGTCGGAGTGACCGGATTCGGGATGTCCGCGCTGTTCGTGCTGCAGGGTGCCCCCGACCTCGCGCTTACCCAGTTGCTCGTCGAGATCGTCACGCTCGTTGCATTTGTGCTCGTGCTGCGCCGGCTTCCCGCTCGACTCGGAACCCAGCACGGATCCTCGCGCAAGCTGCTGCGCGCGGTCATCGGCATCACGGTCGGCATCACGATCGCCGTCGTCGCGGTTGTCGCACTCGGCGCCCGCAGTGCGACACCCATCTCGGTCGACTGGCCGCAGCTCGCCTACGAGCAGGGCCACGGCCGCAACGTCGTCAATGTCGTACTCGTAGACCTCCGCGGCTGGGACACGATGGGCGAGCTCTCGGTCATCATCGCGGCGGCGACCGGTGTCGCGAGCCTGATCTTCATCAGCAGCCGCACCGACAACCTTCCGCGAGTCCCGCGCCGCGAGGCCCGCAAGACCATGAACGCGCGTCGGAACAAAGCGATCGATCCGAGCCACAGCGAAAACTCGCGCGGATCCTGGCTGCTCGCCGGCCGCACACTCGCCACCCGCAACCGGTCGATCCTGCTCGAGGTCGTCGTTCGACTGATCTTCCACGCCATCATCGTGGTGTCGGTCTACCTTCTGTTCGCCGGGCACAACGCGCCGGGTGGCGGATTCGCGGGTGGGCTCGTCGCCGGCCTCGCGCTCGTCGCTCGCTATCTCGCCGGCGGACGGTTCGAACTCGGAGCCGCAGCCCCGATCGACGCCGGAAAGCTGCTCGGTATCGGCCTCGTCTTCTCGGTGGGAACAGCGCTCGTGCCGATCTTCTTCGGCGCTGACGCCCTCACCTCGACCTGGTTCGAGGGAAATGTCTGGCTGTTCGGTCACGTCGAATTCGTGACCTCGACCTTCTTCGATATCGGGGTCTACCTCGTGGTGATCGGGCTCGTGCTCGACGTTCTGCGAAGCCTTGGCGCAGAGGTCGACCGCCAGCAGGAAGAGGAAGCAGTGCCGGAGCGAGCGGAGGTTTCCTCGTGAGTGTCTCGCTCGTCCTGCTCATCGTGATGGCCGTGCTCTACGCCTGCGGCATCTACCTCATGCTCGAGCGCAGCATGACCCGGGTGCTGCTCGGGTTCCTGCTCGTCGGCAATGCAACGAACCTGCTGATCATCATCATGGCCGGCCAGTCCGGCGTTGCCCCGATCGTCGAAGACGGAGTCACCGTCGACGAGATGACCGACCCGCTTCCGCAGGCGCTTATTCTCACGGCGATCGTCATCACCTTCGCGGTGAGTGCGTTCCTGCTCGCGCTGATCTACCGGTCCTGGCGACTCGAGCGCGAAGACAACGTCGAGGACGACGTCGACGACGTGGCAATGCGCCTCGGTGAAAACGGCGTGCTCACCGAGAAATCGGACGCCGCCTCCAGCGACACCGAGTTCGGAATTCTCGCGGATGCCGCGGTCACCACCGCGCGCGACCTCGAAGAGGACGACGAGCGAGCGGCCGCCGAAGCAACCGATCCGGAGCGCGCGAGTGAACCGGTGGCCAACGATCCAGAGAAAGCCCCGTTGAAACCGAAGGGAGGCACCGAATGAACGCGCTCGTTCCCCTCGTGGTGATGATTCCGCTGATCGGTGCCGCCCTCGCGCTGATCCTCGGTAAGCGTCCGGCCCTGCAGCGAATCGTGACGGTCGTCGCACTGACCGCCGTGCTCGTCGTCGGCGTCATCCTGCTGCTCGTCGTCGACGCCGGCGAGCCGCTCATGGTCGAGGTCGGCGGGTGGGCCGCGCCGTTCGGCATCGTGCTGATCGTCGACCGCCTCGCCGCGCTTATGGTCGTCGTCTCGGCGGCTGTCCTGCTCGCGGTCCTGATCTTCTCGGTCGGCCAGGGTCTCGCCGACGGGCACGACGAGACTCCGGTTTCGATCTACTACCCGACCTACCTGATCCTCGGTACCGGCGTATTCAACGCCTTCATCGCCGGCGACCTGTTCAACCTCTACGTCGGGTTCGAGATCCTGCTGGTGTCGAGCTACGTGCTCATCACCCTCGGCGGAACGCAGGCGCGCATTCGCGCCGGTGTCACCTACATCGTGGTGAGCCTCGTCTCGTCGATGTTCTTCCTGGCGTCGATCGCCATGATCTACGGCGCGGTCGGCACCGTGAACATCGCGCAGATCTCGCTGCGGATGGCCGAGATTCCCCAGGATGTGCAGAACATCCTGCACGTGATGCTGCTCGTTGGGTTCGGAATCAAGGCGGCGGTGTTCCCGCTGTCGTTCTGGCTGCCCGACTCGTATCCGACCGCCCCGGCCCCGGTGACCGCTGTCTTCGCCGGTTTGCTGACGAAGGTCGGCGTCTACTCGATCATCCGCACTGAGACGGTGATCTTTCCCGGGCCCGATCTCAATCCGGCCCTGATGATCGTCGCCCTGCTTACGATGGTCGTTGGCGTGCTCGGGGCGATCGCCCAGGCCGACATCAAGAGACTGCTGTCGTTCACGCTCGTCAGCCACATCGGATTCATGATCCTCGGTGTCTCGCTCGGATCGGCGGCGGGCACCGCGGCGGCGATCTATTACATCGTTCACCACATCGTGGTGCAGACCACCCTGTTCCTCGCGACCGGGCTGATCGAGCGGCAGGGCGGGTCGACATCCATCAACAAACTCGGCGGGCTACTCGCGGCGTCTCCGATCATCGCGATCCTGTTCTTTATTCCGGCGCTCAATCTCGGCGGCATTCCGCCGTTCTCTGGATTCATCGGCAAGCTGGCGCTCTTCGAGGCGTCGGCCGAGCAGGGGAGTGTGCTCGCCTACGTGCTGATCGGTGCCGGGGCACTCGTCTCGCTGCTCACCCTGTACTCGCTCGTTCGCGTCTGGAACCTCGCGTTCTGGCGCGGCGCTGACGAGGTCGAAGGCTACGAGTCCGAGTTGCTCACGAACCTCAGCGAAGCGCCGCAGGGGGCGACTGTCACGAAGTCGCGTACCACCCCGCGGCTCATGATCGGCGCGACGGCGGCAATGGTCGCGCTCGGCGTCGCGCTCACCGTCTTTGCCGGTCCGCTGTACGCGATCTCCGACCGCGCGGGCGAGAACCTCGAGGGACCGTCGTTCTACGTCGACATCGTCTTCCCCGACGGTCCGGCCCCCATCGACGGCGGTGCGGAATGAGAGAGACCAGGAACGAGGGAGTCCGCTGGCGAATCCGCCGGCAGCTGCCGCTGCTCGTCGCCCTCGTGCTGCTCTGGATGCTGCTCTGGGGTTCGTTCTCGTGGCTGAACCTCGCCACCGGCATCATCCTGGCGATCGCCGTCACGAACGGCCTCTACCTTCCGCCGGTCGAACTCGCCGGGCGGTTCAACCCGCTCTGGTTCGCGGTCTTCCTCGGCACGTTCCTGTCCGAACTCGTCGTCGCATCGTTCCAGGTCGCGTTCCGGGCGTTCGCGCGCGACCCGGTTCGCACCAACGCGGTCGTCGCCGTCCAGTTGCGCACCCGCTCGGACTTCATCATGACGATCACGGCAATCGCGCTGTCGCTCATCCCGGGATCGCTCATCGTCGAGGTCGATCGGGACCGGTCGATCCTGTACCTGCACGCCCTCGGCACCCGGGACCAGTCTGACATCGACAGGGTGCGCAACGACGTACTCACCGTCGAGGGTCGCCTCGTGCGCGCGCTCGGCTCGACCGACGACGTCCGGAGGCTCGACGCATGAGCGTTGCACTCACCGTGATCTATTTTGCGACCGGCCTGCTGTTCACCGCGGCCGCGCTTCTCGCCGTCGCCCGGATCGTTCGCGGACCCTCCATTCTCGACCGGGTCATCGCCTCGGATGTCCTGCTGACGACGCTGCTGCTGGTGATCGGTGCCGAGATGGTCATCAACCACCACACCCGCACGATCCCTCTGATGGTCGTGCTCGCGGCCACCGCGGTGTTCGGAACGATCGCCGTCGCGCGTTACGTGTCGAAGCAGGATCACCCGGCGCAGGGTGAGGGTGCCAATCCGGACGGCCCCGACTCCGACGGCACTGATCTGGGCGGTGCCGACCAGGAGCTTGATGACGCGGCGAAGAACGTCGACGCGCGCGATGACACGATCGTCGACGACGTTGCGGAGGCGGCTGTCGAAAGCCCCGAGGCCGAGAGGGCTGGCGACAAATGACCTTCGACGACATCCTCGACCTGATCGCGGCGATCTGCCTGCTGCTCGGCGCCTTCTTGTCCCTTGCAGCCGGTATCGGACTCCTGCGATTCCCGGATGCCCTCAGTCGCCTGCACGCGGCGACCAAGCCGCAGGTGCTCGGGCTGCTGTTCATCGTGACCGCCGTTGCGCTCGGCGCCCGGTCCTGGTCGACGCTGCTCGCGCTGCTTCCGGTGCTGCTGTTCCAGGTGCTGACGGCTCCCATCTCGGCGCACATGGTCGGTCGAGCCGGCTACCGCACCGGCAACTTCCGCCGCGACATCCTCATCGCCGACGAGCTCGAGCAGGCGGTGGATGCCGCGACCCTCGAGGCTGAGGCCGCCGGTGAGGACGTGCCTGATCGCGGTGTCGGTCCGTCGCCGACCGTGTGAGCGGTTGGGCGTCAACCTGAACCCCGTGAGAGTTCTACACTCGTAACATGCCGGAAACAGCCAACCCAGCTCCTGACATCAAACCCCGCTCGCGTACCGTCACTGACGGCATTGAAGCCCTGACTTCGCGGGGCATGTTGCGCGCCGTCGGAATGGGTGACGCCGACTGGGACAAGCCGCAGATCGGTATTGCGAGCTCGTGGAACGAGATCACCCCCTGCAACCTATCGCTCGACCGCCTCGCGCAGGCGGCGAAAGAGGGTGTGCACGGTGGTGGGGGATACCCGCTGCAGTTCGGCACCATCTCCGTCAGCGACGGTATTTCGATGGGCCACGAAGGAATGCACTTCTCGCTCGTCTCCCGTGAAGTCATCGCCGACTCGGTCGAGGTCGTCATGCAGGCCGAGCGCCTCGACGGCTCGGTGCTGCTTGCTGGCTGCGATAAGTCGATCCCCGGAATGCTCATGGCATCCGCGCGCCTCAACCTCTCCAGCGTCTTCCTCTACGCCGGCTCGATCGCTCCGGGCTGGGTCAAGCTCAGCGACGGAACCGAAAAAGACATCACCATCATCGACTCGTTCGAAGCAGTCGGTGCGGTCAAGGCGGGCAAGATGAGCCTCGAGGATGCCCACCGCATCGAGTGCGCATTCGCACCGGGCGAAGGCGCCTGTGGCGGTATGTACACCGCCAACACCATGGCGAGCGTCGCCGAAGCACTCGGCCTCAGCCTTCCCGGCTCCGCGAGCCCGGCCGCTGCCGACCGCCGCCGCGACTACTACGCGCACCGCTCCGGCGAGGCAGTGGTCAACCTGCTCCGCCTCGGAATCACCACCCGCGACATCCTGACCAAGAAGGCGTTCGAGAACGCCATCGCCGTCGGAATGGCGCTCGGCGGGTCGACCAACATCGTCCTTCACCTCCTCGCGATCGCGCACGAGGCAGAGGTCGAGCTCACCCTCGACGACTTCAACCGCATCGGCGACAAGGTTCCGCACATCGGTGACCTCAAGCCTTTCGGCAAGTACGTCATGAACGACGTCGACCGTCACGGCGGTATCCCGGTGCTGATGAAGGCGCTGCTGGATGCCGGACTCATGCACGGGGACGCGCTCACGGTCACCGGAAAGACGCTCGCCGAGAACCTCGAAGACCTGAACCTCGAGCCGCTCGACGGCAAGGTGCTGCGTACGCTCGACAACCCGATCCACGCCACCGGCGGACTGACGATCCTCAAGGGTTCGTTCGCCCCCGAGGGTGCGGTCGTCAAGACCGCCGGCTTCGACGCCGAGACCTTCGAGGGCCCGGCCCGCGTCTTCGAGCGCGAGCGCGAAGCACTCGATGCGCTCACCGAGGGCACGATCAACAAGGGCGAAGTCGTCGTCATCCGCTACGAGGGTCCGAAGGGCGGACCTGGAATGCGCGAGATGCTCGCCATCACCGCCGCCATCAAGGGCGCAGGCCTCGGCAAAGATGTACTACTGTTGACGGACGGCAGATTCTCAGGCGGCACAACCGGACTGTGTATCGGCCACATAGCTCCCGAAGCGGTGGACGCAGGTCCAATCGCCTTCGTGCGCGATGGTGATCTTATACGGGTCGATATCGCAGCTCGCTCGCTCGACCTACTTGTCGATCCCGCAGAGCTGGAAGCTCGCCGCAACGGCTGGGCTCCCCTTCCTCCCCGCTACACCCGTGGCGTCCTCGCGAAGTATGCCAAGCTCGTGCGCTCTGCCGCCCAGGGCGCCGTAACCGGCTAACGACTCGCGGTCTCGTACACCAACTGCCAAAGGATCACCACTCCATGACCACGGAATCAACTCCCGTGCCAACGGCCAAGGCGCGCGCGCCGCGGCCGGCTGAGCCGGAAATCCTGACCGGGTCGGGCGCAGTCCTGCGCTCGCTCAAGAATCTTGGAATCACCGACGTCTTCGGTCTTCCCGGTGGCGCCATCATCCCGTTCTACGACGAGCTAATGGCCGACACCGACATCCGCCACATCCTCGTTCGCCACGAACAGGGTGCCGGCCACGCCGCCGAGGGCTACGCAGCATCGTCCAACCGCGTCGGAGTCGCCATCGCGACCTCCGGTCCGGGTGCGACCAACCTCGTCACCGCGATCGCGGATGCCTACATGGACTCCGTACCGCTGCTCGCGATCACCGGGCAGGTGTTCTCGACCCTGATGGGAACCGACGCCTTCCAGGAGGTCGACATCATCGGCATCACGATGCCGATCACGAAGCACTCGATCCTCGTGAAGAACGCCGCCGACGTGCCAGCCGCGATCGCCTCGGCGTACCACATCGCAACGACCGGCCGCCCGGGCCCGGTGCTCGTGGACATCACCAAGGACGCCCAGCAGAACTCGGCACCCTTCGTCTGGCCGCCCGTTCTCGATCTTCCCGGGTACCGCCCGGTACTCAAGGCGCACGGCAAGCAGATCCTGGCCGCGGCCGAGCTTCTCGCCGCAGCCGAACGTCCCGTGTTCTACGTCGGCGGTGGCGTCATCCGCTCGAAGGCATCCGCTGAACTGCTCGAGCTCGTCGAGAAGACCGGTGTTCCGGTCGTCACGACGCTTATGGCCCGCGGCGCCTTCCCCGACTCGCACGAACAGCACCTCGGAATGCCCGGCATGCACGGAACCGTTCCCGCGGTGCTCGGCCTGCAGGAGAGCGACCTCATCATTGCCCTCGGCGCACGCTTCGACGACCGGGTGACCGGCAAGACGAGCGAGTTCGCCCCGAACGCCAAGATCGTCCACGTCGACATCGACCCGGCCGAGATCGGCAAGATCCGCGCCGCCGACGTGCCGATCGTGGGCGACGCGCGCGAAGTCATCATCGACCTCACCGCAGCGTGGGCGGATGCCGCAGCCGCGACGACGCCGGACTACGAAGCCTGGTGGACGCGCCTCAAGTCACTCAAGGAGCAGTTCCCGCTCGGCTACACGATGCCCGACGACGGACTGCTCTCACCGCAGCAGGTCATCGAGCGCATTGGCCAGATGTCCGGACCGGAGGCCGTTTACGCCGCCGGCGTCGGCCAGCACCAGATGTGGGCCGCCCAGTTCATCAAGTACGAGCGCCCGAACGCGTGGCTCAACTCCGGCGGCGCCGGAACCATGGGTTACGGCGTACCGGCAGCGATGGGCGCGAAGGTCGCCCAGCCCGACCGCGTCGTCTGGGCAATCGACGGCGACGGCTGCTTCCAGATGACCAACCAGGAGCTCGCTACCTGCGTTATCAACAACATCCCGATCAAAGTCGCGATCATCAACAACTCGAGCCTCGGTATGGTTCGCCAGTGGCAGACGCTGTTCTACGACGGACGCCACTCGTTTACCGACCTCAACACGGGGCACGGAACGGCAATGGTTCCCGACTTTGTGAAGCTCGCTGACGCGTACGGCGCCCTCGGCATCCGCGTGACAAAGCAGGACGAAGTGGATGCCGCCATCCAGCTCGCGCTCGACACCAACGACCGCCCGGTGGTCATCGACTTCATCGTGAGCCGTGACTCGATGGTGTGGCCGATGGTTCCGCAGGGAGTCGGAATGTCGCAGGTGCAGTACGCCCGCGACCACGCCCCCGAGTGGGAAGAGGAGTAGGAAATGAGCCACGTACTTTCGCTCCTCGTCGAGGACAAACCGGGTCTGCTGACCCGCGTCGCCGGACTCTTTGCCCGTCGCGGATTCAACATCGAGTCGCTCGCCGTCGGTAAGAGCGAGATCCCCGGACTCTCGCGCATCACCGTCGTCGTCGACGTCGAAGAACTGCCGCTCGAGCAGGTGACCAAGCAGCTCAACAAGCTCATCAACGTCATCAAGATCGTCGAGCTCGAGCCGAACCAGTCGGTTCAGCGCGAGCACCTTCTGATCAAGGTGCGGGTCGACAACAACTCGCGGTCGCAGATTCTCGAGGCGGTCAACCTGTTCCGGGCCCGCGTCGTCGACGTTGCAACGGATGCTTTGGTGATCGAGGCCACCGGTGACAGCGGCAAGATCCAGGCCCTGCTGCGCATTCTCGAGCCGTACGGCATCAAGGAGATAGCGCAGAGCGGACTCCTCGCCATCGGTCGCGGCGGCAAGAGCATCACGGAGCGCGTCTTCAAGAACTAGCAGATTCTCGTTGGTTGAGTAGCGAGCGAGGAACGAGCCCGCGTATCGAAACCATCACCCCCGCAACACTCCACACACTTCACACGCAGATCCAACACAAACAAGGAGAACCACAAAGTGACCGAGATTTTCTACGACAAAGACGCCGACCTCGCGCTCATTCAGGGCAAGAAGGTTGCTGTCATTGGTTACGGCTCGCAGGGCCACGCCCACGCGCAGAACCTTCGCGACTCGGGCGTAGAGGTCGTAGTCGGCCTCAAGGCCGACTCGAAGTCCAAGCCGAAGGCAGAAGAGGCCGGCTTCACGGTCCTCACCTCCGCCGAGGCTGCTGCCTGGGCTGACGTCATCGTCATCCTCGCGCCCGACCAGAGCCAGCGTCACCTGTACGCCGACGACATCGCGTCCAACCTCTCCGAGGGCAAGACCCTCGTCTTCGGACACGGCTTCAACATCCGCTTCGGCTACATCACGGCTCCGGCCGGCGTCGACGTCGTCCTCGTTGCTCCCAAGGGACCGGGTCACACCGTTCGCCGCGAGTACGAAGCCGGCCGTGGCGTTCCCGTCATCGTCGCCGTCGAGCAGGACGCAACCGGCTCGGCGTGGGACCTCGCCTGGTCGTACTCCAAGGCAATCGGCGGACTCCGCGCCGGTGGCATCAAGACCACCTTCACCGAAGAGACCGAGACAGACCTGTTCGGCGAGCAGGCTGTCCTGTGCGGTGGCGTTTCGCAGCTCGTCCAGTACGGCTTCGAGACCCTGACCGAGGCTGGCTACCAGCCGCAGATCGCCTACTTCGAGGTTCTTCACGAGCTCAAGCTCATCGTCGACCTCATGTGGGAGGGTGGCATCGCCAAGCAGCGTTGGAGCGTCTCTGACACCGCTGAGTACGGCGACTACGTTTCCGGCCCGCGCGTCATCACCCCGGACGTCAAGGAGAACATGCAGGCGGTTCTCGCCGACATCCAGTCCGGTGCCTTCGCGACCCGCTTCATCGAGGACCAGGACGCCGGAGCACCCGAGTTCCTCGCGTTGCGCGAAAAGGGTGCAGCGCACCCGATCGAGGCAACCGGTAAGGAACTCCGCGCTCTCTTCGCGTGGAAGCAGCAGGATGCTGACTACACCGACGGCTCCGCCGCTCGCTAACGCTCGCGGCTCCGCCGTCGGCGTAGCCAGCAAGCTGACACTGTGCTTTTAGTGTCTTCGCTTCGCTCCGACACATCGACGGCTCGGCTGCTCGCTAAGTAGCCTCATCAACCTCGCCGCCAACCTTGGCGGGGACAACGCCTCGCGGCAGGAGTAACAACTCCCGCCGCGGGGCGTCTTCTCGTTAACGGGCCAACCGAGCAGGAGGGTTAGGCGAGCGCGGGCTTCCGCGGCTTGAGCGAGCTCAGGGCGACACCCGCGAACACCACGAGCCCGCCGATCGCCTGCGGAAGAGTGAGCTGGGCACCCAGGGCGACGGAGATGATGACCGTGAACACGGTGATGAGGTTAAGATAGAGCCCGGCGCTGGTCGGGCTGATCTGCTTGAGGGCGAGGTTCCACAGAACGTAAGCGCCGATCGACGGGAAGATCGCGATGAAGATCACCGAGACGGCAACGGAGGTCTCGGTCGGCCAGCTCACTCCGCCAGCGATCGCGAACGGAGCGAGCGCCACCGCGACGATCGTCACCTGGATGGCTGTCCCGGTGATCGGGGGAACCGCGAGCTTCCGCCCGATGATCGTGTAGAAACTCCAGACCAGGATCGCCGCGAGCATGAGCAGGTCGCCGAGGTTGAAGCGCATCGAGAACAGCGAAGTGAGTGCACCGTTGGTGATGACGAGCAGCACTCCGAACAGTCCGAGCGCGAGGCCGGCGATGACGCGCCAGCCGAGCCGGTCTCGCAGGATGATCGCCGCAAGCACGGCCATAACCGCGGGGTTCGCGGCATTGATGAGGGATGCCGACAGCGCACTCGTGTACTCGAGCGCCGTGTAGAGCAGCAGTACGTAGCCGGCAACGCCGAGCGCGGCGAGAATGAGCAGTCTTCGCCACGACCGCAGCGCGAGCCGCCAGTCCGGCTTCTCGACGAAGTGGGCGAGCGCGATCAGCGGGATTGCCGCGAGCGTCCAGCGCAGCCAGGTGAGGTCGAGCGGTGAGATCGACTTGACGGCAATCCCGCCTACGACGTAGTTTCCGGCCCAGAACAGGGTCGCGAGCACAAGGGCGATCATCGCCTTCACCGTCGCCCCGTTTTTCACTGCTCCCATTCTCTACCCGGTGAGTGTCACGTTGAACCGCCGCCCGGACAGGTACAGGGTAAGGACGCCCGCCCGGGCACGACGGATACTGGAGTCAGACATGATCACGGATGACGAACTCACCACGAGACTGGCGCGAGCGGATGCCGCGTCGAACGTTCGCACCACGCCCGAGACGCTCGACGCTCTGCTCGTCGCGACCGGCGAGCTCGAGGCGTTGACCCGGCCACGCCGATTCCGTCGGGTCGCACTCCTCACCGGGGGAGTCGTCGCGTCCCTCGCGGTCACCGCCGCCAGCCCGGTCGGCGCCCACGTCATCGACTCGTTCGTCGCTCTCACCGGCTGGAACCCCGCCCCGAGCAGCGAGATCATCGAGAACAGCCCGTGGATCAACACCGGCGCCTCGGATTTCGAAGAATACGCGCGCACAATCTACCCAGCGGATCTCGCTCTGCCCGCCTCGGTCTCGTCCGAGACGGTCTTCGACTACGGCGTCGCAGCCCACCAGCAGAACCCCGGAACCACCCAGGCCATCTCGGTCGTCCGCACCTTCGAGACCGCAGCGCAGTGCGCCTGGCTCGGCGAATTCTCCGAGGCACGTGCCGGTGGCGACACGGCGCGAGCGGACGCGGCACTCGCGGTCATCCGCGCATCGGCAGACTGGCCCGCGATCGTCGCGACCGACGGTGGCGGAATCGCCGACAGCATCCGCGACTTCGCCGACAACGCCGTGGACGGCGACGTACGGATCGGATCCCTCGGCATCGACTGCGCCGGGTTCGACGCGGTACAAGACGCCGCGCAGGCCGCAGCCGGGGAGAGCGCAGAATGACCGGCGCAACCGACACCGCCGTGCCGGCGTCGACGTTCGAGCGCGACATCCGCGACGTCATGCCGGCACTGCTCGCGTACTTCGTGCGCCGCGTCCGGCCGCAGGAGGATGCCGCGGACTGCCTGTCCGAGACCCTCGTCGTCCTGTGGCGCCGCCGCGCGGACCTGCCGACGAACCCGGATGCCCAACGCGCCTGGACCTTCGGTATTGCGCGGGGAGTACTGGCGAACCAGCGCCGGGGTCGCGTTCGCCAGACCCAGCTCGCCGACCGGCTGCGGTCGGAGATTGCCGTGCAGCCAGCGCAGGCCGTCGATTCGACCGATACCGAAAGCGCCCTCGATGCGCTGCCCGAGCGGGACCGTGAACTGGTCACGCTCATCGTCTGGGACGGCTTCGGAGTCGCGGAGGCCGGTGAGCTGCTCGGCCTCAAGCCGGATGCCGCCCGCGCCCGCTACTCGCGCGCGAGAAAGCGCCTGCGCGAGACCCTCGCCGCCGGATAGGGGGATTTCGTCGCGACGAGCTCAATGAGAGAACACTGCGGGGCTCAGTGAGAGCGCTTTAAGTAGCACCGCGCGTCGTAAGATCGGAGCATGGGTAAGACAGCGGTGCACTTCGGTGCCGGAAATATCGGCCGCGGCTTTGTCGCACAGTTCCTGCACGCGAGTGGCTACGAGGTCATCTTCGCCGACGTGAGCGAAGAGCTCATCGGAGCGCTGCAGGCCCAGGACAGCTACAAGGTCATCGAGGTCGGTGAGGACGCCAAGACGCACATCGTCGATGGCTACCGCGCCATCAATTCGAAGAGCCACGAGGCGGAGGTCATCTCCGCGATCGCCGCCGCCGACATCGTCACCACGGCGGTCGGCGCGCGCATCCTGCAGTTCGTCGCCCCCGTTATCGCGAAGGGCCTCGCGGTTCGAGCAGCGGATGCCGCCCCTCTCGTGGTCATCGCGTGCGAGAACGCGATCAACGGCACCGACCTGCTCGCCGTAGAGGTGCAGAAGCACGGCGCCGTCGACCGCGCGATCTTCGCCAACTGCGCGATCGACCGCATCGTGCCGGAGCAGCACGGCGGACTCGACGTCACGATCGAGTCGTTCTTCGAGTGGGTCGTCGACCGCACCCCGTTCAACGGCGAGACGCCCGACATTTACGGTGTGACCTGGGTCGACGACCTCGGCCCGTTCATCGAGCGCAAGCTCTTCACCGTCAACACTGCCCACGCGGCCGCCGCGTATCACGGCATCGACCGCGGCTGGGTGTCGATCCGCGAGGCGCTTGCGACCCCAGAGCTCCAGGCCGAGGTCCGCGCCGTGCTCGAAGAGACCAAGACGCTGCTGGTCGAGAAGCACGGCTTCTCACCTGACGAGCAGCAGAAGTACATCGAGAAGACGCTCGTGCGCATCTCGAACCCGCACCTTCCCGACACCTGCGAGCGCGTCGGCCGTAACCCGCTGCGCAAGCTCAGCCGCAACGAGCGTTTCGTCGGGCCCGCCGCCCAGCTCGCCGAGCGCGGTCACACCGCGTGGGACCTGCTGAACGCCATGGGCGCAGCCCTTCGCTTCGATGTGCCCGAGGACGCCGAGAGCGCGCAGCTGCAGGAGTTGCTCGCGAGCGGCAAGCCCGCCGAAGAACTGGCCGAGACGATCACCGGGCTCGAGCCGACGCATCCGCTCTTCCCCTACGTCGTCGAGGTCATCCAGCTGCGCCTGGCCTAGTTCTTTCCCGCAAAACTCAGGCCCCGGACGGGTCTCAAGCCGCCACACGGGCTGAGACGCCTGCGGGGCCTGAGTTTTGCAGCGAGAAGGCGGGAAGCGGATCTCAGGCGTCGGGCGGAAACTCGAGCCCGACGATTCCCTGCAGGTCGATCCAGGTGCGCTCGGCCGTGCGGACGACCGTGAACAGCACGTGGGCGCATTCGCAGCAGCGCACGGCGAATCCGGCGTCATCCATCTCGACCTTCGCTCGCGCGAGCACGGTCGTGTCGTGGCAGTGCCGGCACTCGCCGGCGGCCATCGTCATGTCGCCGCGAAAGATCTCCGACAGCGGACCGGCAAGGGCATTTCCATCGACGTGAGTGAGCATTACGCGCCTCCAAACCGTTCGGTTTTGACCCTGCCTGGCTCGTGCCCGAGTTCGACGAGCGAGTTGGCGACGCTCTCGACGAATCCGGTCGGTCCGCAGACAAAAACGGCCGGGGCATCCGTCGCCGGAATTGTCGCGGCGCGCAGAATCTCGGTGTTCACCCGCCCGGCCGGCGTCGGCCAGCCCTCGGGGGCAACGCGCGTATATACCCAGGTGATTTCGAGATTCTCGCCCTCGAGTGCGGCAAGTTCGTCGACGAAGAACGCATCGGCGGCCGTACGCACCGAGTACAGCAGTTTGAAGCGGGCGGTCGAACCGGATGCCGCGTGCGAGCGGATCATCGCGACGAGGGGAACGATTCCGGACCCGCCGCCGATCAGCTGGACCGGTTCGGTCTGCGTCGGTCGCCAGACGAACCAGCCGCCAAGCGGACCTCGAAACTCCAGTTCGTCGCCGGGCCGCAGTTCGTCGACGAGATACGGAGACACCTCGCCGTCCGGAAGCCGGTCGACCGCGAGCTGCACCGTTTCCGACGAATCAGCGGAGGCGATCGAATAGGACCGAACCGCCTGGTACCCGTCGGGCGCGCTCAGCCGAACGTCAACGTGCTGCCCGGCGACATTTCCGGGCCAGCCCGGAACTGAAATCGTGATGCTGCGCCCGGTCGGGGTCTCGGTGTGAACAGCGGTGACGGTACCCACTTTCCAGCCTCCAACGGTCGTTACCAATAGCGCTGCTCACGCCAGGGGTCACCGTAGAGGTGGTAGCCGTTCTGTTCCCAGAATCCGGGGTCGTCGTTGCTGTGCATGACGAGGCCGCGAACCCACTTGGCGCTCTTCCAGAAGTACAGGTGAGGCACGAGCAGTCGCGCCGGTCCGCCGTGCTCCGGGTGCAGCGGTTCGCCGTCGAACTCGAAGGCGATCCAGGCCTTGCCGTCGAGCAGGTCTTCGAGCGGGATGTTCGTGGTGTACCCGCCGTAAGAGTGCGCCATCGTGTACGCCTCTGTCGTGTCGACTCCCTCGAACAGGGTGTCGAGCGAGACTCCGCGCCATGACGTTCCGAGTTTCGACCAGCGGGTCACGCAGTGGATGTCGGTGCCGATGTCCTCGATCGGAAGAGCCATGAGCTCGTCCCAGCTCCAGGTGTGCGCTTCACCGGACTCGGTGCGGATCGAGAATTCCCAGTCGGCGGTGTCGATATCGGGGGTGGGGCCCGCCGACAGGACCGGAAAATCCTCGGTCAAAAACTGTCCGGGCGGCAGGTCGGGGTTGTGCTCCCTGCTTCGCCCCGTAAAACCGCGAGAAATGATGCCCATGTCAGTGCTCCTTCGGTTGCACTCAGACTACTGAACCGGGAGCACTGTGAGTAGCGGTTTCATGGATCCGGTGACCGACGCTCCCCGCCTCGCGCGGCTAGGGTTATCAAATGACGCGCCTCGAACTTGGACTCCCCGCCATCCGGCGCGATCCGGGCACCATGCCGTCGATTCACGGCCGACCGGATGCCGACGGTCTCGTCGATCGGTTCGGTCGCGTCGCCCGCGACCTGCGGGTGTCGATCACGGAGAAGTGCTCGCTGCGCTGCACGTACTGCATGCCGGAGGCTGGACTCCCGGCGATCGCTCGCGACGACCTGCTGACCGCCGACGAAATCGCCCGCCTGGTGGGCATCGGCGTTCGCGACCTCGGCATTCACGACGTCCGCTTCACCGGTGGCGAACCGCTCATGCGCAATGACCTTGCCGAGATCATTGCCAAGAGCTCGGCCGTCGCTGACGGGGCCTCGATCTCGATGACGACCAACGCAATCGGGCTCGACAAGCGCATCCACGAACTCGTCGCTGCCGGTCTCACCCGCATCAACATCTCGCTCGACACCGTCGACCGCGACCACTTCGCCAGGCTCACCAGGCGCGACCGGCTTCCGTCGGTTTTCGCCGGCATTGCCGCGGCGAAAGCTGCCGGGATCGCGCCGCTCAAGATCAACGCCGTGCTCATGCGCGACACCCTCGGCGGCGCCATCGACCTGCTCGAGTGGTCGCTCGCGAATGGCGCACGCCTTCGCTTCATCGAGCAGATGCCGCTGGACGCCGACGAACAGTGGGCCCGCGACAACATGGTTGACGCCTCCGAACTGCTCGAGGTGCTCGAAAGCCGGTTCACACTGAGCCAGCCTCACCGCGAAGACCCGTCCGCGCCGGCCGAAGAGTGGATCGTCGACGGCGGCCCCGGCACCGTAGGAATCATCGCCTCGGTCACCCGCTCGTTCTGCGAGGCCTGCGACCGCACGAGGCTCACCGCCGAGGGCACGGTGCGATCCTGCCTGTTCGGTGACGACGAAACCGACCTGCGCGCGCTGCTGCGCGGGGGAGCGGATGACACCCAGATCGCCGACTGGTGGCGCGCGGCGATGTGGGGAAAGCAGGCCGGCCACGGGATGAACCTCGAAGGATTCGTTCGTCCGGTGCGCAGCATGGGCGCGATCGGTGGCTGACAGGAATGGCTGACACGCTCATTCGATACTTCGCGGCGGCAGCCGAAGCTGCGGGCCTCGAGGAAGAACGACTCGACGCGCCGGCGACGGCGGGCGAGCTGCGAACACTGCTCGTCGAACGCTACGGCGACGCGATGAAGCGGGTGCTCGCATCCGGCTCGTTCCTGCTCGACGGCGTGGTGAGTCGCGATGCGGCGACACCGATCGGTGCAAGAGTAGATGTGCTCCCGCCCTTCGCTGGCGGCTAGCCACTACTTCACCCGCCTCGATTGGACAGCATGAACGACCTCGCCACCCACTACTCGGCCACACTCCCGACCTGGGTTCTCGACGAAGTCGCCGCCCTCGACGGCCCGTTCGCGAACGACGTCGACAAGGTGCGGTTCACCAACCTGCTGTCGCGCCGCAACCACCTGGAGGGAACCGGTGGACCGTTCGCGGCCCTCGTGCTCGACTCGGCGACCGGCGAAATCGTCTCGGTCGGCGTGAACCTCGTGTTGAGCTCCGGCCTCTCGTCGAGCCACGCCGAAATCGTTGCCCTCTCCCTCGCGCAGGTACGCACCGGCAACTGGGACCTGGGAGCGGATGCGGCAGTTGCGCGCGAACTCGTCGTGAACTGGCGCCCGTGCGCCCAGTGCTACGGAGCCCTGCTGTGGGCCGGCGTCACGCGGCTCGTCATCGCCGGCGACGGTCCGGAGGTCGAAGAGCTCACCCACTTCGACGAGGGTCCGATGCGCGACGACTGGATCGCACAGTTGGAATCCCGCGGGGTGTCGGTCACCATCGACGTGCTGCGCGACGAGGCGATCGACGTGTTCCGCGAATACGGCGAGCGCGTGGCCGAGGGAAAAGCGGTCGTCTACAACGGTCGCGGCACCGGCCCGAACACCTAGCCACACACTCGGCAAAAAAAGTTCGGCCAAATCGCGTCACGATTCGGCTGCTGCGCAGTCTCTCTCGTCAAGAAGGGCGTCCTGTGGGGGACGCCGCGAAAGGCGTGACCAATGCGTACACACATCCTCGCGAACGACCTCGTGCTCATCGACCTCGATCCGGTCGAGCACGTTGCCCTGTCGCAGGCGCTCTGCGCCCTGATGTCCTCGATCGACCCGGGCGAGATCACGCGGGTGCTGCTCGCTGAAGCCGACGAAGCCTATGAGTTCGTCTACAGCGTCTATGTTCTCGATGCCAGGGCGCGGCTCGGTGGAACATCCTGGCTGCCGTTCGAGGATCGCGACGATACGGTCGCCACCGCGGCGGGTGGCTCTCCGGTGTTGGCGATCGCGTACGCGCCGAACGGAAGCACGTGGTGCCTCACCATGCGCCAGTTGCGGTTCGTCGAGCTCGCGATCGCCGCGCAGTCGCAGCGACCGGCCGAGCGACCGCACCTCACGCTCGTCGCCTAGACGGACGAAGGGCTACAGCCCGACCCACTCGTTTTTGCCGCCCTCGATGTGCTGGCGTTTCCAGATCGGAACCGTCTGCTTGATCAGGTCGACGAGCGCTTCGCACGCGGCAAATGCCTCGGCGCGGTGCGGGGCAGCGACGGCCGCGACCAGCGCGGTGTCGCCGATCTGGAGTGCGCCGGTGCGGTGGGCGGCGGCGATGCGCAGGCCGGTTTGCTCAGCGATTGTCTGGCAGGTCTCCTGCAGGAATCGCAGGGCATCCGGATGCGCGGTGTAGTCGAGCGCGCGCACCGAGCGTCCGCCGTCGTGGTCGCGCACGATTCCGCGGAAGGTCACGAGGGCGCCGTTTTCGCGGGAGATCACAAATCGTTCGATGAGCTCAGCGTCGAGCGGCGTCTCGGACAGGATCGCGAGTACCGCGACACCGTCAGCAGCGTCGTTCACGGGTGCGTCACTCATGGCTTCCCTTCCCTTCGACCTGGGCAACAAGGTGCTCGAGCAAATCGTCGAGCACAGCGAGCCCGTCCTTGACCCCGCCCGGTGAGCCGGGCAGGTTGACGATCACGGTGTCATTCGCCGTGCCGGCCACACCGCGAGACAGCGCTGCTTTCGGCGTGACGGCGAGCCCGCGCAGCCGAATGGCTTCCGAGACGCCGGGCAGCTCCCGGTCGAGCAGCGCACTCGTCGCTTCGGGGGTGTGGTCGCTCGGGCTCATGCCGGTGCCGCCCGTGGTGATGATGACGGCGGGGGATGTCGCCAGCACGCGGGCGAGTTCGCCCGCGATGTCCGCGTCGGCGACGATCGTCACGGCATCGACGGTGTAGCCGTGGGATTCGAACCAGGCCGCGATTTTCGGCCCGGTGGTGTCCTCGCGCTCTCCGACCGCACCCGCGGTGGAGGCGACGATGACAGCCGCGGTACCGACGCGTGGCACAACCTCGATGATCCCGTTGCGGGTCCAGTGCCCGTGCTTGCCCCCGGTCTTCTCGTCGAGCCGCACGTCGGTGAGAGTCGCCGACGCATCAACGGCCTTGATCATGTCGTGCAGGGTGAGGCCGGCCACGGCGACCGCAGTGAGTGCTTCCATCTCGACGCCGGTCTGCCCGGTGGTCTTCGCGGTTGCCCTGATGAGGATCGCGTCGTCGGTGAGCTCGAAGTCGACTTTCACCGAGGTGAGCGCGATCGGGTGGCAGAGCGGAATCAGTTCGCTGGTCTTCTTCGCCCCCGAGATTCCGGCAATGCGCGCGGTTGCGAGCACGTCGGCCTTCGGCAGGTTGTCGGCCCGAACGAGAGCGATGACATCCGCTCTCGTGATCAGCCGACCGGTCGCGGTCGCGGTGCGCGCGGTCACGGCCTTGGCGCCGACGTCGACCATCCGGGCGCGACCGTCGCCGTCGAGGTGGGTGAGCGCGCTCACAGTTGCCAGGTTTCCACGGTGTCGCCTTCGTCAATCGTCAGGGTGTCGGTTGGTACGTCGATCAGCAGATCGGATGCCGCGAGTCCGGCCACGAGGTGGGATCCCGGTCCCGAGACCGTCGCCACTGTGCCGTCGGCGAGTCGCCGCGCCCGCAGGAACTGCCGCTTGCCGGGAACGGAGGTCACGGAGCCCACGAGGATCAGGCTCTCACGCCGCGCGGCCGGGAGGCCGGCGAGCTCGCGAAGCAGCGGGGCGAGAAACACCTCGAACGACAGTTGCGTGCTGACCGGGTTGCCGGGAAAGCACAGCACCGGGACGCCGTCGAAGTGTGCGGTTGCCTGCGGGCCGCCGGGTTGCATCGCGACATGTCCGACGCTCGCGCCAAGCGGCTCGAGCGCTTCGCGAACGACCTCGTAGTCGCCCATGGAGATTCCGCCGGAGGTCACGATGACGTCGCTCACCGCAGCGGCGGCCGCCAGTGCGTCGAGCATGGCGTCGACCCGGTCCGTCACGCGCGCGGCGAGCGAGACGACCGCACCGGCCGACTCGATGGCGGCAACAAGGGCGACCGAGTTGGCGTCGTACACCTGGCCGAGTGTCGGGACCTCCGCAGCGCCTATCAGCTCGGCTCCGGTCGTGATGACGGCGATGTGCGCCCGGCGCTGCACGAGCACGTCGCTGATTCCGGCGGCCGCGAGCGCGGCGAGGTGCCGGGAGCCGAGCAGGATCCCGGCGGGTACGAGTGCGGTTCCCGCGGCGATGTCGCTTCCGCGCTCGCGCACGTACTCGCCGACCGATCGGGAGCGGTTCACGGTGACCGTGCCTGCGTCAGTGGTGGTGTCTTCGACCGGGACCACCGCATCCGCTCCCTCGGGAACAACGGCTCCGGTCATAATCCGCACCGCGGTTCCCGGTGCGAGGGCCGCCGGGCTGATCGGCCGGGCGGCGATTTCACCGACGATCGGAAGGCTTGCGGGAAGGGCGACGATGTCGGCGGCGTGCACGGCGAAGCCGTCCATCTGCGAGTTGCGGAACAGCGGAAGGTCGACCGGCGACGGAACCACTGCGGCACTCACGCGCCCGAGAGCGGCAGCGAGGGGCACGGTTTCGGCCCCGGAGACGAGCTGTGTGCCGAGGCCGTCGAGCAGGTCGCGAATGTGGGCGGCGTGCTCGTCGACGGTACGGTGGGTCATCTCGGTGTCCTCAGTAACGTTCGACGGTCGGGTCGACGGCTCGGGACCAGGCATCGATCCCGCCTTCCAGGTGCCGGCTCGAGGCGAAACCCTTCTGCCGCAGCAGCGCAAGAGCCTGGGCCGAGCGGATGCCGTGGTGGCAGTACGCGACGATGTCGGTTTCCGGGTCAACGCCCTCGAGCTCCTGCTCGAGGTAGCCGAGGGGGACGAGTACCGCGCCGGGCAGCGTCGCGATCGATGCTTCCCACTCTTCGCGCACGTCGAGCAGCAGCAGGGTGCGCCCGGAGTCCAGTTCGGCAGCGAGTTCGGTGGCGGTCACCGTTTCACGGGTGGAGGGGAGCCCGCAGAACACCTCGTAGTCGATGAGCCCGGTGATCGGGTCGGCGCTCGGGTCGCTCGCGTACGGGAGCTCACGGAACGATCCGCTGAGGGCATCGAACGTGGTAACCCGGCCGACGAGAGGCTCGCCGATCCCGGTGAGGATCTTGATCGCCTCGCCGGCGATGATGGCGCCGATTACGGCGACCGTCGTCGGCAGCACGCCGCCGTCGGCACACGACAGCACGCTGCCGGGTGCCGGGGGAGTGGGAAAGAGGTCGCGGTAGTGCGGGCCGCGCTCTGCCCAGGCAACTCCGGCCTGTCCGCCGAACTGGGAGACGGCTCCCCAGACGAGCGGGATACCGGTGAGGATCGCGGCGTCGTTGGCGAGGTAGCGGGTCGGAAAATTATCGCTGCCGTCGATCACGAGGTCGAAGCGCGAGAACAGCCCGAGGGCGTTGTCCGCGGCGAGTCGACCCTCGTACGCGTGCACGGTGACATCGGGGTTGAGGGCCGCGACGCTCGCCGCGGCGGAGGCGACCTTGCTCGTTCCGATATCCGCTGTCCCGTGGATGTATTGGCGGTGCAGGTTGCTCAGTTCGACGATGTCGTCGTCGACGATCCCGATGGTGCCGACTCCCGCTGCGGCGAGTGCCGGGATCACCGTGCTGCCGAGTCCGCCAGCGCCGATCACGAGCACGCGGGCGGCGCTGAGTGCGGCCTGGGCTTCCGTACCGAAACCGGGGAGGGCTATCTGCCTGGCAAAGCGCTCATCCTGCATTGTCCAATCCTCGCAGAGAAGCGGATGCCGGGCGCCGGTACGCACGCAGCAGCGTCGGCAGTTTCGCGGCAACGATCGCGGAAAGCGCTTTTGCGGATACAGTGTTGCAAAAGGTACGCATTTGCGGAAGGAACGGCATGGCAGTCACGCAGTTCACGGTCGCTGAGACAGCGGCAATCCTCGGAGTCAGCGACGACACCGTTCGTCGCTGGGCGGATGCCGGGCGCCTCACACTCGCCAAGGCGTCATCCGGTCGCTCGACCGTCGACGGTGCAGAGCTTGCCGCCCTCGCCCAGGAGCTCGCGGCCGAGTCGGCGCTGGCCGCAGCCTTCCCGAACCACAAGGCTTCCGCGCGTAACCGTTTCACCGGCGTTGTTACGAAGGTGACCAAAGACACCGTCATGGCGCAAGTCGAACTGCAGGCCGGACCGTTTCGCATCGTCTCGCTCATGAGCCGAGAGGCAGCGGACGAGCTCGAGCTCGAGCCGGGATCCCTCGCCACCGCGAGCGTCAAAGCAACCACCGTCGTCATCGAAACCGCCGGCTAGCCGGCGCACACCTCACCCGAAAAGGAATCCGAATGAAAACACCCCTCATCGCGGCAGTCTCCACCGCGGCGCTCGTTGTGTTCGCGCTCGCCGGGTGTGCGCCCGCGAGCACCCCGGCCGAGTCGGCAGGACCGACCACGGCTCCGCTCGAAGGCGATGTGACCGTCTTTGCGGCGGCATCGCTCACCGACTCGTTCGCGACGATCGCTGCTGCCTTCGAAGACGAGAACCCCGGGGTCAAGGTCGTCTTCAACTTCGGCGGAAGCTCGGGCCTCGCCGAGCAGATCGTCGCTGGTGCGCCAGCCGATGTCTTCGCCGCGGCGAGCCCCGCAACGATGACGACCGTGACCGATGCCTCGTTCTCGATCGACCCGGTGAACTTCGCCACGAACACGCTCGAGATCGCCGTGCCGGCCGGCAACCCGGGCGGCGTCACCGGGCTCGCTGACTTCGGTAAGAAAGACCTCGCGATCGCGGTCTGCGCCGTCGAGGTTCCCTGTGGTGCGGCATCCGCGAAGATCTTCGACGCGACAGGCATCACGCCCGATGTCGACACCTACGAGCAGGACGTCAAGGCGGTGCTGTCGAAGGTCGAACTCGGCGAGGTCGACGCCGGGCTCGTTTACGTGACCGACGTCCAGGCAGCCGGTGACGGCGTCGAGGGAGTCGAATTTGCCGAGGCAGCGGACGCGGTCAACGACTACCCGATTGCTGCGCTCACCGAGGCTCCGAACCCGGATGCCGCTGCGGCTTTCGCGGCATTTGTACTGACGGATGCGTCGCAGAAGACCCTGCAGGATGCCGGTTTCGGTGCCCCGTAGATCCGCTTTACGTCCACGGTCGGCGCGCGGAACTGCCAGGCGCAGCTCCGTCGCGCCGATTTTGTGGATCCCCGCGACGATCGCGGTCGCGTTGCTCGTACTCCCGCTCGTCGCCCTCGTGGTGCGGGCGCCCTGGGGGCAGTTGGGCGCACTCCTCGCCCGACCCGAAGTAAGCCAGGCCCTCGGGCTCTCGCTCGGGTCTGCCGCTACCTCCACGCTTATTTGCCTGGTTCTCGGCGTACCGCTCGCCGTTGTGCTCGCGCGCTCGGTGGACTGGCCGCCGGTTGCCCGCCGGCTGTTGCGCGCGCTCGTCACGGTTCCACTCGTTCTGCCACCGGTTGTCGGCGGCGTGGCGTTGCTGCTGTTGCTCGGTCGTCGAGGCCTCATCGGGCAGTGGCTCGACGAGTGGTTCGGGTTCACCATTCCCTTCACGACGGTCGCCGTCGTGATCGCGCAGGTGTTCGTTGCGATGCCGTTCCTGGTGCTTGCCGTCGAGGGAGCGCTTCGCGGATCCGATTCCCGGTTCGAGATTGCGGCATCCACTCTCGGAGCGTCGCGGTTCACCGTGTTCCGTCGCATCACGCTTCCGCTCGTGGCGCCCGGGGTGAGCGCCGGTGCGCTGCTGTGCTTCACCCGTGCGCTCGGTGAGTTCGGTGCGACGATCACCTTCGCCGGCAGCTTTCCCGGAGTCACCCAGACGCTTCCGATCTCGACCTACCTCGAACTGCAGCGCGATCCGGATGCCGCGATCGCGCTCTCGCTGATCCTCATGGTCGTCTCGGTCGTGGTGCTCGTGAGCCTCCGCGACCGCTGGGTACCGGGGTTGACCTCGTGACAGCCACCGGGTTCTCAGCGGTCCCGTCGTTCGGGGCGCTCACGGCGAGCATTCGCACCGGCCGCGGAACCTTCGATCTTGACCTCGACCTGCGTGTGGAGCCCGGGCAGACGCTCGCGCTGCTCGGCCCGAACGGTGCCGGAAAGTCGACGACGATCGGCTGTATCGCCGGGATCGTCGGGATGGACGACGGCATCATCGCGGTAGGCGACACCGTGCTCGACGACACCGCCCGCGCGATCAGCGTGCCGGTCGAGCAGCGAAGGGTGGGCCTCGTCTTTCAGGACTACCGGTTGTTTCCGCACCTCTCGGTGCTCGAGAACATCGCGTTCGGGCAGCGTGCTCGCGGAGTCTCCAAACACGAAGCGCGCGACCACGCCGCGAACTGGCTCGACCGCTTCGGGCTCGCGCAGTTCGCATCCTCGAAGCCCGGTGCGCTCTCGGGTGGACAGTCGCAGCGAGTTGCACTCGCGCGTGCTCTCGCGATCGGCCCCGACGTGCTGCTGCTCGACGAACCGCTCGCTGCCCTCGACGTGGAGATTCGAGCGGATGTCCGCGCCGAGCTCGCCGACCACCTCTCCGACTTCGGCGGTGCGACCATCGTCGTGACCCATGACCTCGCGGATGCCGCCGCCCTCGCCGACCGCGTCGCGGTGATCGAGAGCGGGCGTCAAACCCAGCTGGCAACCGTCGCTGAGTTACGCGAGAATCCCGCAACGGCATGGGTGTCGAGACTCGTGGCGCGCTAAGGTTTCGTCATGTCCGATCACCCCGTTCCGGCCCACAGCGAACCGGCTATTCCGGTTGTTCCCGCAGTGTCGGAACCGTCGACGGCCGCCGAGCCTTCGATAGTTACCGGGCCTTCGACGGTGACCGGGCCTACGACGGTGACCGAGGGTGCCAGGCCGCGCAGCCCGGCGATCTATGTTGCCTACGGGGTTTCCGGCGCAATCTTCCTGCTGTACGCGATCGGGTGGGCGATCACGCTCCTCGTCGGACCGAGCGACGTACCCGACGGCGTACTCGCCCAGATCATGGCGTACCTGACGATCGGACTCGCCATCGCATCCGGCCCGCTCTGGTTTATGGGAGTTTTTCTGCTGACTCGCGGGCGCAGGCCGATCATCCAGGTGCTGTGGCAGCTTCTCGGTATTGCCCTGCTCGCTCCGTGGCCGTTCATCCTGGGGGTCTGACGTGACTGATTCTGCCGAGCCAACGACTCCGCCCGCTGCCGAGAACCCGGTCGAAGAAGCAATCAACGACGATGCGAAGTCGAGTGCCCGAGGCAAGCTCGGCTGGTTGAGCATCACCATCGCCGCGCTCTTCGGCTTGTTCTACGCCTACTCTCTCTTCACCGCGATCTCGCACGCCTTCGAGGTGTCGACGATCTTCATCGAGGGCAGCGCCTCCACCGACAGCGTGCCGTGGGCGCTGGTCGTCGTCGGAATCCTGCTGCCGATCGTCATCTTCGCTCTGGCGTTCCTGGTCGGCCTGCGCCGCAATGTGTTCGCGAAGGCGCTGATATTCGTCGTCGGTCTCGCGGCCCTGTCGGCGCTGACCCTCACCATCCTTGGCTTCGAGGCCCTGATCCTCGCTGCGAACGCGGTCGTCCCGGTCTAATCCGCGGGCGATGGTTTCGATACGCGTGCTCCTTCGTCGCGCGCTACTCAACCAACGAAACACCTCGTTCGCTGCGAACGCGGTCGTCCCGGTCTAATCCGCGGGCGATGGTTTCGATACGCGTGCTCCTTCGTCGCGCGCTACTCAACCAACGAAATTCCTCGAACGCGGTCGTCCCGGTCTAATCCGCGGGCGATGGTTTCGATACGCGTGCTCCTTCGTCGCGCGCCACTCAACCAACGAAATACCTCGTTGATCGAGTGCGAGCGTGCTCCTTCGTCGCGCGCTACTCAACCAACGAAATTCCTCGTTGATCGAGTGCGAGCGCCAGCGAGTGTATCGAGATCATTGCCAGCGACACCGGTTCGCGAATCGAGTTCCGACGCGCCCTGCGAGCGGAACCGGCCGCACTAAACTCGCAGCATGCTGAAGCCCGCAAGAGTTTTGCTCACACTCGCCGCTGTCGGACTGCTGATGGGAGTTGCGGCTCCCGCGTCGGCGCTACCCGCGGACACCTCTGACTTCGAGTTCCAGCTCTTCGACGCCGACTACACGATCGGCAAAGCCGCCGACGGCACCTCCACCCTCGCGGTGGTCGAGCACATTGTCGCGGTCTTTCCCAACTACGACCAGAACCGCGGGATCATCCGCGCGATCCCGAACTACTACCAGCAGGTAGACCTCGAGACGACGGTGCAGTCCGTGGTCGACGAGAACGGCGATGCCGTTCCCTTCGAGCAGACCGACGGAAACGAGTTCACCGAACTCGCGCTCGGCACCGACGACTACGTCTACGGCGCGACGACCTACGTCATCAGCTACACGCAGCAGAACGCCGTCGGTACCTTTGCCGATACCGGCGACGACGAGTTCTACTGGGATGTCAACGGCACCGGCTGGGAGCAGCCGTTCGAGCGCGTCGCGGCGACGGTACACGTGCCGTCCGACCTGACCCCGGCGCTCACCGGCGATAGCGCCTGCTACCAGGGTCCGTCGAAATCGAGCGATCCCTGCCCCGACCTCACCTCGGTGGTAACCGCCGATGGCGGAACCGACTTCACTGCAAGCGCGAGCAACCTCAACCCCGGAGGCAACCTCTCGGTTGCCATCGGCTTCACCGCCGGCACCTTCGTGCAGGGCGAGAAATCTGCCAACGCACCGCAGGCATTCTTCGGAGAACAGACTCCGCTCTGGTCGGTCATCCTCACCGTGCTGCTCTCCCTCGCCGCCGCTGCAGTCTCGGCCTTCGCTATCCGCTTCAAGCTCACCAAGGGCCGCGGCGCCAGGGGGCGCGGCACGATCATCCCGCAGTACTCGGTGCCGAAGGGACTCAACGTCATGGTGGCGGCGAACCTGGTCGACCGCCCGACGACCGCGATTCCCGCGCAGCTCGTGAGTCTCGCTGTACGCAAGAACCTGCGCATCCTCGACTACCCGGTGACCCCGAGCGGAGCCGAATATACGCTGCAGTTCCTCACCACCGACGGTGTCGACCCGCTCGAGCATGAGCTGCTCACCACGCTGTTCGGGCCCAATCCGGCTCCCGGAACCGTTCGCGAGCTCATCCCCGACGATGTCACGCTCGGCTCGACCGTCAATGCGATTGCCGCGAAGGGTGCGGCAGCGGTGACGTCCGGCGGCTACCGTGGCACGGCATCCGCTGCTGGCTGCCTGTTTCCGATACTCGCAGTCCTGGTGATCGGCGCCGGCGTTCTCGTGCAGATCACGACCTTCGGTGCCGCGGCGTTCACGTTCTGGCCGACGCTCGTCATTGTGCTCGGCATCATCGCGCTCATCATTTCCATCGCCACGATCGTCGGCAAGGGACCGCTCACCCCGCTCGGCGCCGAGACCCGAGATTACCTGCTCGGCATGCAGCTCTACCTGACGGTCGCAGAGCAGGAGCGCTTCCGAATGCTGCAGAGCCCCGACGGTGCCGAACGCATCGACGTCGGCGACACGAAGCAGATCATCAAGCTGTACGAGAAGCTGCTGCCGTTCGCCGTGATCTGGGGAGTCGAAGATCAGTGGATGCGCGAGCTCGAAGTGCGCGTCGCCACCGTTGGCGAGACCCCCGACTGGTTCCTCAGTAACCAGGGATTCTCGTCGATCGCCTTCACCCACGCCCTGCGCGGAGTCACGACGACGGCGACCTACACACCGCCGCCCCCGCCCTCGACCTACAGCGGAAGCTCGTTCGGGTCGTCTTTCGGCGGCTCGGGCGGCGGAGGGTTCTCCGGCGGTGGTGGCGGTGGTGGTGGCGGCGGAGGCCGCTAGCTCTCCGACCGGCCGATGTGTGGTCCGGGCTTCGGCTTCGCAGCGCCCGGCTGCAGCTGGCTGAGCACGTCGGCTCCCGCTGAGTCGGCGCCATCCGGGTCGAGGATGTCCGCGACGTCGACGCTTTCTTTGCCAGTGGGCGATTTGCCCGGCAGCGCGTTGTCGGTGGCCGCGGTTCCGTCATTGGTGGTCGCGTTCGTCATGCCCGAGTACTTCAGTCGTTCCGGTGTCGGCTCTGCGGCATCCGCTGCGTCGTTGATCGTTGTCATGGTCGGCTCCTTGCGATCGTTGTCACCCCAGCGCACACCCGTTGGGGAAGGTTTGCAAGAGCCTCACCCGAGACTGGGCGCTGACCGCAAGGTTGAAGACTCGACAAACTGCCGGAGGCGCCGCTCCGGTGTAAGCGGTTTACTTGAGAAATGGCTACTACCGTCGCAGACCAACTCGTCGCCCAGCTGATCGCCGCGGGAGTCCGCCGCATCTACGGAATCGTGGGGGACAGCCTCAATCCGATCGTCGATTCGGTGCGCCGCTCGGGCGGATCCGCGAAGGGCGGAATCGACTGGATCCACACTCGCAACGAAGAAGCTGCCGCCTTCGCCGCGAGCGCCGAGGCACAGCTGACCGGGGAACTCGCGGTCTGTGCCGGAAGCTGCGGGCCGGGAAACCTGCACCTCATCAACGGCCTGTACGACGCCCACCGCTCCGGCGCTCCGGTGCTCGCGATTGCGAGCCATATTCCGAGCATCGAGATCGGCAGCAGCTACTTTCAGGAAACCCACCCCGACCGCCTGTTTGTCGAGTGCTCGAACTATCGCGAACTCATCTCGACGGCTGCGCAGTCGCCGCGGGTAGTGAACTCCGCGCTGAGGCACGCCGTCGGGCTGCGCGGTGTCGCCGTCATCACCATGCCGGGAGACATTGCCGAACTGGATGCGGTCGGCGAGATTCCCGCGTTCGTGGTGCCGGGCCGCCCGGTTGCGGTTCCGGATGCCGCCGACGTCGCCGCCCTCGCGAGCGCCATCAACGACGCGAAGACCGTCGCGATCTTCGCCGGCGCCGGGGTCGAGGGCGCCCACGACGAGGTCATCGCGTTCGCCGATCTCGTCGCTGCGCCGATCGGGCATTCGCTGCGTGGCAAGGAGTGGATCCAGTATGACAATCCCTACGACGTCGGCATGACCGGGCTGCTCGGCTACGGCGCCGCCCACGCGGGAATCCACGATGCCGACCTCGTCATCCTGCTCGGCACTGACTTTCCGTACGAGCAGTTCCTTCCCGACGGCGACAAGGTCGTGATCGCGCAGATCGACTCCGACGCGTCACACCTCGGTCGCCGCGCGAGTGTGACGCACCCCGTCCACGGCGATGTTCTGCCGACTCTCGCCGCTCTCACCGAGCTCGTCGAGCGCAAGAAGAATCGCAAATTCCTCGATAAGACGGTCGAACGGCATGAGAAGCTCATGACCTCGGTGGTCGGAAAGTACACCGACGTCGACACCATGACGCCGATTCACCCGGAGTTCGCCGCAACGCTTCTCGACGAAGTGCTCGCGGACGATGCGGTCATCACCGCCGACACCGGCATGGGTAACGTCTGGCAGGCCCGCTACATCACGCCGAACGGTCGGCGGCGCATCATCGGGTCGTTCCTGCACGGGTCGATGGCGAACGCTCTTCCGCACGCGATCGGCGCGCAGATAGCGTTCCCGGATCGCCAGGTCGTGTCGCTGTCCGGAGACGGCGGGCTCTCGATGCTCATGGGCGAACTCGTGACGGTCGCCGCCTACAAGCTGCCGATCAAGATCGTGGTGTTCAACAACTCGACGCTCGGGCTCGTCAAACTCGAGATGTTCGTCGGCGGATACCCGGACTTCGCCGTGGATGTCCCGGCCGTCGACTACGCGGCGGTCGCGAACGCGCTCGGCATCTTCGGGCAGCGCGTGGAGGACCCGTCACAGCTCGCCGATGCGCTCGCAACCGCGTTTGCCCACGACGGACCGGCGCTCGTCGACATCGTGACCGACCCGCTCGCCCTGTCACTTCCCGGGCACATTACGGCCGGCCAGGTGAAGGGTTTCGCGCTCGGGGTGTCAAAGCTCGTCCTGAACGGCGGCGTCGGCGAGGCGATTCAGATGGCGCGTTCCAACATCCGCCACTTCACCCCGTAACGCCACCTTCTTCCGAGATTCACTTCCTCCAGACTCCATCATCTCTTTCCAAAATTCAGGAACTCGCTGCCCACTCGCGGCATGTCGCGTCGCGAATCGCCGGATGGCGCCGCTGACTTCCTGCGTTTTGGAAGCGCGCTGCACAAAAGAATAGGCGCCCTCCCGAAGGAAGGCGCCCATCCGTTACAACGTGCTGGCTAGAGGATGACCTCGATGCCAGCGTCCAGGAAGTTGGACAGGCTGGCGAGCTCGACGCGGTCGAGCTGCGTTCCGGCCGGAACGTCGAAGTACACGCCGGCGGTGACGCTGTTGCCGGGGTTGACCTCGGTCGTGAAGGTCTCGTCGTTGCCTTCGCTGATTGCGGCGTAGGTGGTCGCGAGGCTGTCAGCCGTGTACTCGGCGTCGGCGATGAAGCCGGTCGCGTCGGAGGCGAGGAAGTACGCGGCTTCGGTTCCCTGGTTCATCATGGTGATGTCGACTCGGCAGTACTCGCCGGCAGCCTCGGTGAGGGTGAAGTCCTCTTCGCTTCCGACAGACGCGATGCCGCACTCAGAGCCGTTGACCGTGTAGGCGATTCCGCTTTCGGTAACCCCGGTCTCGCCGACCTGGATGGTTTCGGACGTCTCTCCGACCTGGCCGTACTCCTCGTCGAGCTCGCCGACGGCGGTACCGATGATGGCCGCGCTCGTCGCGATCGAGATAATCGTGACGACGATGGCGATGATCGACGAGATCGCGCCGACGATCGACAGGATGAGGCCGGCGATAGCGAAGCCGCGTCCGCCGTTTCCGGTCTTCTTGATCTTCGAGAGGGCGATCGGGTTGATGATGATTCCGGCGGGCCAGAAGATGATTCCGGTGACGAGACCGATAATCGCGAGGGTCTCGGTCGGGGCCTGCTGCGGGTAGGGCTGCTGGCCGTACTGCGGCTGGCCGGGCTGGCCGTAGGGCTGCTGCGCGTACTGAGCCGGCTGGCCATAGGCCTGCTGCGGTGCTTGCTGCGGAGCCTGGCCGTAGGGCTGCGGCTCGACGGGCTGCGCGGCGTACGGCTCGGTCGGAACCGGCGGCACCGGGGGAACGGGGGGAAGGTTCGGATCCTGGGGCTGTTCGGGCGGCTGCGGAATAGTCACGTTGATCTGCTTTCTAGCGTCAGTGCTGGGGATATAACTGAGTGTTATCCAATTTTAGGGGCACGACCGCTGCATCCACCAATGGCACTCGCGATTCTGGCAGTCGGCGCAATGCCGTCGCGGCGTGAGCTATCCGTCGTGACTCGGCGCGGCAGCGGCGAACACGGGGCTCGGTCCTCGCGGTTACTAGCGCTCGAACTCTTCGTCGTCACTGTCGTGGTTGGCAGGGTCTTCGTTAGCAGCAGCCGGTTGCTTCGGATGCCGCCGGGGAAGCGCGAACTTCACCTTCTCGGCCTTCTCTCGCCCGGCGCCAACGCCGTCGGATGCCGCAATGCCAGGTTGCATCCGGTGCAGCAGGTCCATTCCGGAACCGTCGTCAGCGCCGAGAATCGCGCGGGCGTCGATTTTCTCGTGGCCGGTGGGCGCTGGCCCCTCCCGGCCCGCTTCAGTGGCGGTTGTGCCATCGAGCGTGTTCGCGTGCGTCATTCCCGAGTAGTGAAGTCGTTCGCCCTGCGGTGAATCGAGGTCGCTCATCATTGCCCTCCCTCTTTACCCTTCAAGGGCACACCCGAACGGGAGATTTGTCCAGAGGAAACGGCGTTTAGTGCACAATCCGGCTGGGCGACCGTGCATTCACGGAGTGAGCACCAGGCGCTGAATCGATGTCGCGAGCCAGGCCTGGTACCGCGCGCGATCCCAGCCCGATTCGTCGACGAAGTACAGGTACGACTGCGGGCTGGTCAGAAAACCGAGCACGTCAGCGGCATAGTCAGCGCGCGATTCGGCGATGAGTCCACGCGATACCAGCATCTGCGCGCCGAGCGTCATGTCCCGGCGACGGCGCCGCTCCAGATCGACGGATGCTGCGCGCACGAGCGCGTCGACATCCGCTGCCGCGACGAGGGCTGACCAGATGCCCGCCGACCGTGCATTGGCCGCTCCGATGAAGTCGACGTACCGCGCAAGCAGGGTTGCCGGATCGGCCTCGCCCAGGATGTCGGCCATCAGCGGCCGCTCGGTGAGCGAATGCTTTCCTTCGTCGCCGGCAAAGGTGCGCTCGAACGCAGCGAGCAACAGTGCCGACTTCGGTCCGGCGAGGTGAACCGACGGTGCCGAGACTCCTGCTTCGGTAGCGATTGCCCGCATCGGGGTCGCGGCGTAGCCGTCGCGTGCAAACAGCAGCGCGGCGGCGTCGACGATCGCCGCGCGGGTAGCGGCGGCATCCGCGGTGCGCTGCGGCGAACGGTACGAGCGTGAGGTGGACAGCGGTGTTCTCCAAATTGAGTAGTGTGTCACTATAACAAATTGCGAGGAGCGCGCCGAGTGTCGACCTACCTGATCTGCAGCACGCCCATCCACGGAAATGTCTCGCCGATGACGGTGATCGGCAAGCATCTCGCGTCGCTCGGTCACCGCGTGGTGATGCTCACCGGCAGCCGCTTCGCCGAACGCGTCACCGATGCGGGTATGGAGTTCCGGGCGTTGACCGGGGCCGCGGACTTCGACGACCGGGATGTCGACAGCTACCTTCCCGATCGGGAACGATTCCGCGGGCTGGCGAGGGCCCAGTACGAAATCCAGACCATCTTCGTGAAGACCATCCCCGCGCAGTACGCGCAGGTGGTCGCGCTCATCGATGACCTAAAGCCGGACGCCGTGCTCGTCGATTCGACCTTTGCCGGTGTCGCTCCGCTTCTGCTCGACCCGAACGCGGAACGCCCGCCTATTCTCGGATTCGGCGTGAGCCCCCTCAGCCAGGCCAGTGCGGATGTCGCGCCCTACGGCATGGGCCTCGCGCCGTTGGCCGGACCGGCCGGACGTATTCGCAACCGGGTGCTCAACTTCGTGGCTCACAAAGTGCTCTTCCGGCCGACGCAGAAGGTCGGCGAGCGGATGTTCGCCGACGCCGGTGCCCTACCGCTCAAGCAGTTCATCATGGACCTGTCCGAGTGCTTCGACCGCTACCTGCAGCTCAACACGTCGCGCTTCGAATACCCGCGCAGCGACCTGTCCCCGAATGCCCTGTTCGTGGGGCCGCTGCCCTCTGCCCCGTCGTCGACACCGCTGCCAGACTGGTGGGCCGACCTCGACGGAACACGCAAGGTCGTGCACGTCAGCCAGGGCACGATCGACAATCGCGACCTGTCGAGACTGATCCGTCCGACGATCGAGGCGCTCGCCGCATCCGATGTTCTCGTGGTGGTGTCGATGGGCGGAGGCGACTCTGCGACGCTCGGACCGGTGCCGAGCAATGTGCGTGTTGCCGACTACCTGCCCTATGACCACCTGCTGCCGCTCGTCGACGTGTTCGTCACCAACGGCGGCTTCGGGGGAGTGCAGCATGCGCTTCGCGAGGGAGTGCCCATCGTGATCGCCGGTGACACCGAAGAGAAGCCGGAAGTTGCCGCGCGCGTCGCGTGGTCGGGCGTCGGCGTCAACCTGCGCACCGGATCGCCGACACCGGATGCCGTGCGCACCGCGGTAGAAACGGTGCTGGCCGACGGCAGTTACCTCGCCGCCGCCCGCGAACAGGCTGCGCATATTGCCCAACTCGCACCCCTCGAGGCGATCGAGCGCGAGGTGGCGGCTGTGGTGGTCCGGCGCGCCTGACCGCGTCATCCACTGGTCGGGGCCGCGGACGCTTACGCTCGAGAAATGAACGGTGGTGCCCTCGTTGGTCCGGCGGTAGCGCCCGAGCTGCACGTGATGAGTTTCAACATTCGGCGACGGATGACACGGGTGAGTTCCCGGAGTCCCGACCTGTGGTCGACCCGACGTCCGGCTATGCGCAGGCTGCTGTCGACGGAGCTGCCGACGATTCTCGGCGTGCAGGAGGCGCTGCCCGACCAGGCGCAGTTCGTCTCGGCCAGTCTCGGCGACAATTACCGGCGGCTCGGTCGCGGGCGTGAGGCCGACCGGCGCGGAGAAGGTTGCCCGATTTTCTTCGACCGGCGTCGGCTCGCGCTCGACAGCTGGACCCAGCTCGCGCTTTCTGAGACGCCGGAGGTTCCGGGGTCGCGCTCGTGGGGAAACTTCGTTCCGCGCATGGTCGTCGTCGCCCGGTTTACCGATCGGGCGACCGGGCAGAAGTTGCTCTTTCTCAATACGCACTTCGATCACATCTCGCGACTGGCGCGGATTCGCTCGGCGCGACTGGTGGCGGGCCTGGTGAGGGATGCCGGAGTTCCGGTCGTGGTGACCGGCGACTTCAACACGAGCGTTGACACGCTGCCCTACAAGGAACTGGCGGTGAACGGCCCGCTCGCCGACACCTGGTTTAGTGCCGGGTTGCAGCTCACCGAGAACTGGGGCAGTTTTCCGAACTACCGGGCGCCGAAGCTCGAGCGAAAGCGGATCGACTGGGTGCTGGCAACCCGCGACGTTGCGGTTCGATCAGCCGCGATCAATCCCGTCCGGCACGAGGGAATCGCCGCGTCCGACCACCTCCCGGTGTCGGCGCTGCTGACCCTGCCGTCGTCGCTAGTCTCCTCAGCGACATAAAGTCGGCAACTTTTCACGACGCGCCGGCGGCCGGCCAGCTTCTGCCGCGTGTCGCACTTTCTTGCCGACTTTGCGGTCTCCCGCGGCGGTAATCGAACGGTGGTAATCGAACGGCTAGATCAAGCCGCGCAAGAACTCTTCGACCGGTACCCCGGCCTGGCGCGCACGCGCGGTGAGGCGGGCGAGTTCGTCTGCGGTCAGCGTCAGTTCGAGCGAGTGCAGGTCTGCATCCGGTGCGAGATCGAACAGGCTGGGCTCTTCTTCGATGGGCGCCAACTCCTCGACCGGCGACGACAGTGCGACCTCGATGCGCGCACCAGCTACTGCGCCCGGGAATCCTGGACCGGCAGGAACACGGCCCCCGCGGGCGTAAGCCTCGGAGGCGGCGCGAGCGCGGACATCCGCTGCCTCATTGAGTGGATGTCCGGCGTGACCCTTGACCCACTCGAAGCGAAAGCGACGCCCGACGATTGCCGCGTCGATCTCTTTGAGCAGTTCGACGTTCATGACGGGTTTGCCGTCGGCCTTGCGCCAGCCCTTTTTCTTCCAGCCCGGCATCCACTTGCTGACGCAGTTGATGACGTACTGGCTGTCGCACAGAATCAGCAGGTCATCGTCGACGTGCGCGGTCGCACGCAGCAGTTCGAGAACAGCGGTCAGCTCGCCGATGTTGTTGGTCGCGTGCTTCCACCCGCCGGCATCCCAGCGGGAATCGTCGACATACCAGGCCCAACCGGAGGGGCCGGGGTTTCCGAGAGCAGAGCCGTCGGCGGCAGCGGTGATGGTCATGCGAGTCCTTTGGTCGGCGTGCACGTCAAGCGTAGGGCGTGCCGCCGACCGGATCGCTGATCAGTGAGCGGGGGTTAGACCAGCGCGTCGATCTTCGCGCGCAGGTCGGCGTCGCTCGGCTCGACGAAGTGCGTGCCGTCAGCGAAAGCGATCACCGGGATGTTCATCCGACCGCTGATGGCGAACGCGCGGTCCGCTCCATCGATCACAGTCTCGGTGTCGACGTAGTCGTAGGCGACGCCCAGTTCGTCGAGAACCTTCTTCGAGCGGCGGCAGTCGCTGCACCAGTCGGCGCCGTACATCGTGATCGTTGCGTTAGTCATGCCCGGTGCAACCGCCGAGCACTCACCGGAATTCCGGAAGCCCGTCGACCGCGACCCGCGCGGCCGTGACGACCCGCGCGCGCAGCGCATTCGACCGCTCGGTGAACACGCGTTGCGCACGCACATACTCGGCCTTGCCATCCGGTGTCTCGATTGCCACCGGCTCGTAGCCCCAGTCACGCAGCTCGTACGGCGATGCGCGCATGTCGAGCTGGCGGATGTCCCGGCTCAACTCAAAGGTGTCGAGCAACAGTTCGCCCGGAATGAGCGGACCGAGCTTGATCGCCCACTTGTAGACATCCATTCCGGCGTGCAGGCAACCCGGCTGCTCGAGTTCGGGCTGGTTCTCGCGCGTCGGCGCCAGCCGGTTCAGCGGGATCGCCGTCGGCGTGAAGAACCGGAAGGCATCGAAGTGGCTGCAGCCGATCCGGTTGGATTCGACGACCTCGTCGGTTCCCGCCCGTCCGAGTCGCAGCGGAATATCGTGGCGCGGATCCTCGGTGTCATACGCCATCGCCCACTCGTGCAGTCCGAAGCAGCCGAAGTTGGCTGCCCGCGCGGCGGTTCGCTCGAGCAGGGAAGTGATGAAGCGGATGCTGTTGCTTTTCGCCGTCACAAAGCCCGCGCAATCGACAACGCTGTCTTCGCCGACCGTCGAATACCACTTCCACGCGGCGCGTTCGAGCCCGGCAGCGTCGGCCAGCACCACGCCAGCGCCCGGATGCCAGCGTCTGAGCAGACCGGCCCGCAGCGGGTAGTAGGTGAAGAGAAAGTCGTCGACCGGATGCTTCTCGCCGCGCAACTGACGTTCACGCCAGCCGCGGCTGAGTTCGTCCGCCCGCTCCTGATGCTCGAGCTCGCGCTGCTGCCAAACGGCGCGATCGAGCACGATCGGCTCGGTTGCGACGGAAGTCAGTGACACGAATTCAGGGTACGCGACCCGTCGGTGCTGAAGCCGCTACCTCCCGAGGTACGCCCACACCGCGAAGACGACGGATGCACCGATGAGGATCGCGAACAGAGCGAGCCATACCGGAGACGGAACGCCGGTGCTGCGGTAGAGCAGGTAGGCATCCGAGGTCTGCAGCTGCGTTCGTCGGCGAGTGTGGACTCCGACGACGGTCGCGAGACCGCGCACCGATCCGACGAGCAGCGAGATGCCGATGACCAGCAGCGCGTAGCTCTGCACCTCTGGCGTTGCGTAAAACCAGAGAACAGCGCTTACTGCCGCCGACACTAAAACAACGATCACACCGAAGGCATTGCGAATAACCAGGATTGTCACGAGCAGGATCACCCCGCCGACGAACAGGGCAATTGCCGTGTAGCCGTTGAAGACGCTCCACAGTTGGGCGGCACCGACGATCGCCGGTGCCGGATATCCCATCACTCCGCTCACAACGCTGCCGAACCCGCCGCGTCCGCTGCTGACTGCTTCGCCGGAGTGATTGCGCCGAATCCGGATGCCGTGAACAACTCGTCCGGTCAGGATTGCCGCGAGCGCATGGCCGAGTTCGTGAACGAGGGTGGTGAAAAGTCCGAACACCTGCCAGGTGACTCGCGGAATGCTGAGGAGGGCAGCGATTACGAGGATCGTGAGCAGAACGGGGGTCGAGATCTCGACCGGATCGGCGCGAGTGAACAGCGCGGCCCAGTCGATGGTGAGGTCTGGAGTATCGATGCTGGACAGTCTGCCAGCTAACGCCGAACGGCCACCTGCTGATCGCTAGAGTCGAATAGTGAACGTCATCGAAGAACTGGCCGCTCGTACCTCGGCGACGAAGACCGATCTCATCCGCGAACTCATCGAGCGTGCCCAGGCCGTCGCGCCGGCCTCACCGTCAGATCGGGCCGCTTTTGTGCGGCCGACCAGTTGGCTGCTGGATGCCGTTGGTTCCGCCGGCATTCCGCTGACGGCATCCGGAACACTCCCGTCTGACGTCGCAGAACGGATGCTGATCGAGTTCTCTGGTCTCGAGAGCGGCGTGCCGAGCGCGAAGAGCATCGCGGACCAGTTGCGCGCGATCGCGCTGGTAACCGTCAGAGATGGAATCCTGGTTCGCACCCGCACGGGCGACTCACTCGCCGGTCGACCGGACGAAACCTGGGCGCACCTCGCCCGAACGATAGCCATCACGAGGCACGCGATTTCGAGCGACGGCGTGAAGCTGTTGCTTCTACTGCTCGCCGCAGACGCGTTCGATAAGAACTACCAGCAGTTCATCGCGGACGGCCTCGACGCCCTCGGCTGGCGCTCCACCGGAACAGAGCCGCTCTCGCAGTTCGATGCATTCGAAAGCGTGCTTGTGCAGTACCGGTTCCTGGTGAGCAGTGGAGCCATCGGAACGGATGCCCTCGCCGATCGCCTGGTCACCTTCGCGACCCCAATCGGTATCGCCTTCGCCCGCGAAGCCCTCGCGGTGGAGTCGAGCTGATCGCTTAGGTCGGCTCCGAGCTGAGATTTTCCGTCTCGGTGAAGTCTTCGTCCTCGGGCCCGATTTCATCGGTCTCATCGGTGTCGTCGGTTTCATCTTCAAGATCGAGGTCCTCGTCGACGTAGGTGTCGCCCAGGATCTCATCGTCGACGATGTCGTCGTCTTCGATCACCTCGTCCTCGTAGTCCGGAGGGTTGGGCAGGTCCATCGGGGTGCGGGAAGCACTGAAGGAGTCACCGTCGTCCGGTGCTCCGAGTGGTTCGGTAAAGCTCATGGTGGTGTCCTTTCGCTGGGATTCCAGACCACTCCTCGGCGCACAGTTGTTCAAGCAAACTGGGCAACTGGTGAGCCAGCTTTCAGCTAGACACACCTGTCTACCCGGGGTGACGGCGACCGGCCCTAGAACCTAGCCAGCCGTCGAGCACTGCGCTAGCATCGACAGCGTTCCTGTGCGCTCGTGACGAGTGCCGGACCACATCGATTCCACCGGATCCGAAAGCAAAGGAGGCCAGCCATGAACGTCATCACGACCGCTGTCCTCCGCGCCGCTCTCTAGCCGCGCCTTTCCTCGCCCGCATCCGGGCGCCCTTCCGCTGCACGGTACATCCGGCAGCGATCATCGATGAGGTTCAACTTGTCCAATCTCGACCCCTTCTTTTCCGTTCTCGTCCCACTCGGCTGGACCGACCTGCGCGCCGCAACGTGGACCGTGGATCACACTGCCGACGGTGAGCCAGGCCGAGTCGTCCGACACGACGGCTCGACCCTCTCGGTCGTCACCGCGAACGGGTCGCGGGTGGTGCGCAACACTCCACACCTCGACCCCCAACCAACGGTCGGCGACTGGTTAGTTATCGACGGCGAGCACGTAACCCGCGTACTCGAGCGCACGTCACTGCTTCGCAGAATGGATGCGGACGGCGATCGCGCACAGGCTCTCGCCGCGAACGTCGATTTCGTGCTCATCACCTGTGGGGCCGACCGCCCCATCCGGGCAACCCGCATCCATCGCAGTGTCGCTCAGGCACGGGACGCAGGCGCCATACCGCTGCTCGTTCTCACGAAAGCACGAACTGCGGATGACGATGCGGTCGACGTGCCGCGCCTCGCACTCGAACACCCCGGCGTTGCCGTGTTCGAAACCTCTGCGCTCGAGAACGTCGGGATCGAGCGACTGCGAGCGGCGATCGGCGGCAGGACGTCGGTGCTGCTCGGTGAGTCCGGCGCGGGAAAGTCCACGCTGGCGAACGCGCTCCTTGGCCGAAGCGAAGCGGTGACCGGCGAAGTGCGACAGGGCGATGCGAAGGGCCGGCACACCACGACGTCGCGCAACCTGCACGTGCTGCCCGGCGGGGGAGTGATCATCGATACTCCGGGCATCCGCTCTGTCGGCCTGTTTGCCGATGCGGATGCAGTGAATGCGTCCTTCACCGAGATCCAGCAGCTCGCTGCGCAATGCCGGTTCGGTGACTGCGCCCACGCCGGCGAACCGGGGTGCGCGGTTGCCGCTGCGGTGGCGAGCGGAGACCTGGATTCAGCCCGCTTCGAGTCCTGGCTGCACTTGCAGCGGGAGGTAGCGAGCGCGGCTCGCCGCTCGGATCCCCGCGCGGCCCACGACTATGCGCGCCGGTACGGTCGTGCAGCCAAAGAGGGGCAGGCACGCAAACGTCGGTGAGTATCCCTGACCACTTACCGCGAAGTCAGGGGTGAGCTCGTGACCGGATAGACCGACAAAGCAGAATCGAGAGGTGCAGCAACCTGAAACACACCCGATGGCCGGCGGTGACTACGAACTGGTCGAGCGGATGCCGACGCCGGACGAGCACCGCGAACTCGCGATCGCGGTTGGCTGGGACGATCACTTCGACTGGTCGACGATGCCGGCTTCCCTCGCGGCCTCGCTGCACGGAGTGGTCGCGGTATCGCGCACGGGCGAAACAGTGGCGATGGGGCGACTGGTCGGCGACGGAATCCACTACTTCTATGTCCAGGACGTGGTGGTGCATCCTGATCATGAATCCGCGGGACTCGGGTCGCGCGTCGTAAAATTGCTGCTCGAGTGGGTGTCGAACCGCGCCAGTGCGCAGGCCTTTGTTGGTTTGTTCGCGAGTAATGAAGCTGTCAGCCTCTACCGGGAGCACGGGTTCGAGACCACCGGCATGACCGGCATGCATAGGACCGTTGAGCCAGCGCGGCTGGCTTAGCGCGAAAATCCCCGGAATTACAGGGGTGTAGTTTGCTCTGGTCCGGGGGAGTTTTCTTCGCCTTCGGAGTGACACGCCCGGGATGCACCCGCTATTTGCCACGTGTTCATATTCCGCGTAATGTCATCTCTTGTCACCCCACAGGTGCGGAAAAGCGGAAGAGCTTACCGGCCTCAAGCGGGACCAAATCCAAGTCACACAGCAGCAAGAGATCTTGTATTTCTACTGTCTTCAGATCTTGGACGTAGCACCCACTTCACCGGTTCATCTGGTCGATGTGTAGCGCGGTTTTATCCCGCTCCACTCGATTTGACAAGAACCGCGAAGGTGGTAAGTTAGACAAGTTGCCCGGAGCGAGAGCGAAGGCAGCGAAACATTGGTTAGGCCCTGGGTAGCAGCCGTTTTGCGGTGAAAACCAGGAGCGTCCGATCCTTGAGAACTCAACAGCGTGCACAATGTCAAATGCCAAAAACCCGTGCATTGAATCCAGTTTCTAGCTGGTGAAGATGTTCGGATTCCTTTGGAAATAGAT